>Ga0247609_10001165_pt1 | contig 32563 bp, 35 predicted proteins | sample 172DNAGHGlowgp2_FD_193487 | JGI IMG/M metagenome (GOLD analysis project Ga0247609, IMG submission 193487) | Sheep rumen microbial communities from Palmerston North, Manawatu-Wanganui, New Zealand - 1728 DNA GHGlow gp2 | ecosystem: Host-associated > Mammals > Digestive system > Stomach > Rumen ... | reverse complement strand
CCCTCTCCAGGAGTCTCATGGTTCTCGAATTACAATACAAATTCAGTGCGTATTCCGTTGAATGACGCCTGTGAAAATCATATTCAAAGTCTTTGATGAGGTCACGGAAAGACAAGCCGTCGCTTTCGCTTCTTCCTTTTTCGTTGAAATCATCGGGATTGAAATAATAGGTTTCGCTAATTTCTTTCTCTATCATATTGGGTTGTCAATGAATTAGTTAATGCAAATAATTATTCTTCAATCTTATTTGTTAATGCTTTACTCAATTTCTCGTTTTTTCCTATCAGCTGTTTCACCAACGTAGTGCAGGGGCAAAATGGTTTAGTCGTTAACAATATACGCCACCGCCCCGTACCTCCCCGCAATGTAGTTCTTCTCGTAGTTGTCGTCGTTGCGGGGCTTCGTGGAGGAGCACTTCATATCATGTGTTGCAAATTCAAGTGTCACAATTACTTGTTAATATTGTTCAGTCCACTCTCTATTTCCTCCACCGTTGGCAGTTTGCCCTGTAGTTCTGTAGGCAGTTGCCTTTGCGCAAGTTCATATTCGGAGATACCGATGGGAGCATTTGTGCGAGAAAGGGCGTAGCGAGCCAAAACAGAGTTCTTTTCTTTGCATATAAGAAGCCCTATGGATGCCCCGTCAACAGATGTATTCAGCAGTTCATCAACCATGGCTGTGTACCCGGCCAATTGGCCTATGTCCTGAAAATCGAATTCTGTTGTCTTCACTTCTATCACACAATACCTGTGAATCGGAATGATATAGAATAGCAGATCAATATACTTGTCTTTGCCTCCGGCACTCAATCTGTATTCACGTCCGACAAAAGAGAACCCTTTCCCGAGTTCCAAGAGAAATTGCGACAGTTTGTTAATCAGTTCATCCTTCAACTCCTTCTCGGTGTATTGCTCGTTGAGTTGTGCAAAATGAAAATGATAGGGGTCTTTCAACAACTGTTGGGCAAGGTCGCTGTCAACAGCAGGTAATGTTGTATGGAAATTTGTCAGCGCTGCACCTTGCCTTTCATATAAGTCCGTGTCCAGAAAATTCATCAGGACTCCTCTTCCCCATTGGTTCTCCCAAGTCTTGCGAACAAAAAACAAGGCTTTCCGGCCATCACCCTTCACTTTGTCAATAATCTTCTGATGATGAGTCCAAGGGATGCTAAACAACAATTCAAATTCTTCGGCATCCTGCCGAAAATTTGTCCCACTCGAATCTTCGGCATCTTGCCGAAGATTTGTGAATAGCGGGGAATATAGGCTGTAGAAACTTTTGGCATACCAAAGGCTTGTGGGCGCCAGTCCTTTTCTGTTACCCAAAGCCAAAGTCAAGTCGCGGCTCAATGTCTCATAGAAATGTGAGCCATACCTGTTCTCAAATTGGCGTTCCACAATGTCCTTGCCGAGCGACCAATAGAACTTCAACATTACGCTGTTGACTTTGACGACGGCTTTTATCTGACTTTGCCTATATCGCTGGCTAAGTTCAGCAATCCATTCATAATAGACCTTGTCGAACTTTACGATTACATTACTCTTTGGCATATCATTAATAATTACTATTCTTCGTCAAAATTTTCTACACAATAGCTGCATCCGCTAGGAATCTCGCATTTTTCCATTAATCTGGTCGCAGCGGAGCATATTGGTGCACAATCCCTTTATCCTACACTGTAAATTCGTGTAGCATAACTATTTATGTTAAATTGAAGATTCCATATCCTGAGGTGCAAATATACAAATAAAATCAACACAATGAGGGTGACTAAAAAGGAAAATGAAGTCCCTGAGATTTCAATATTCGCGAAGTCGCTCCATCAGGGGGCCGAATCAAAAAACGTCGTAAAGGACTTTTTAGTCACCCTCATTGAAAAAACGCGCCCTACGCCCTATTAAACTTCTCTTTCCCCTGCCTGCACCTCGGGCACTTCCAATCTTCGGGCAGGTCCTCGAAGGCCACGCCGTCGTGCTCGGCGGGGTCATAGACGTAGCCGCAGATGGAGCAGACGTACTTGCCGGAGGCTTGCTGCTTGGAGAAATCCACTTCGGCCAAGACGGTCGGCACGGGGTGGTCGAGGTCCATCACACGCTTGGCCTCCAGATTCTCGTAGCCCTGCGGGGTGTGGGTGCCGCAATAGACGGTGGGATGGTTGCGGATGAACTCGCGGATGCGGTCCTGCGTCTCGCGGGCGGCGGACAGGTCGTCGAAGACCACGGAGAGTTTGTCCTCATACAATGCTTCGTCCACGTAAGTAATGTCGCCATGAAGCATATAGAACAATCCGTCGTTCTCCACCACGATGATGCTGTTGCCCTTGGTGTGACCTTTGGCTTTGATAAGATAGATGCCGTCGTGGATTTTCTGACTGTCGGGGAAGTTGTAATACGGGCCGTCGGTGAAGGTGACGGGGACGAGATTCCCAAGTCCATGGAGCTCGGCAGCGTCTATCTCGTCGGCATTGACATAGACCTTGGCGTTGGGGAAGCTTTTCAGCTCGCCGCTGTGGTCGGCGTGTTTGTGGGTGAGCAGGATCTTGGTCACCTGCTCGGGCTTGTAGCCGAGGGCCGCGAACGCCTCCATATAGCTGCAGATGTCCTTGCCGGTGAAGGCCAACGAGTTCTCGTCAGGAGCCTCCTCGGGCGTGCCGGCGGGAAGTCCGGTATCGACGAGAATCACCTCGCTGCCGGTGTCGATGAGGTAGTTTTGCAAGCTGCCGCGATAGCGGATGTTGCGGTCGAATTTGTCGGGGCCTTCTTCGCCGCCCATGACGAAAGGTTGGGTGTAGAAACCCTCTTTTCTGAATTTTACTGCTTTGATTTCCATTTGCCTATAGTTTTGATGAATTACCGTTTTTGTTATTCCGTCAACAATTCCCCCTCCGCCACCACCGCCGCAGTGCCGCCGACATAGATTGTGCCGTCAGCAGCGACGCGCGTGGCGACCACCGAAGGCCGCCCCATCGCCTCGCCTTGCAGGAAGGAGAAGTCGCCCATCGGGGGGATGCACCCGTTCTGCTGGAGATAATGGGTCAAGGAGGCGTTGGCAGTGCCGGTGGCCGACTCCTCGGGAACGCCGTACAACGGCCCGAAATCGCGCACGTGGGCGGTGTGGCCGTCGTTGCCGAAAGCGAAGACGTGGAAGCTGACGGCGTTGTGTTTTTCCGTCACCGCGCTGATGGCATTCATGTCAAGAGGAAGACGGTTGAGCGTTTCAACATCACTGACCTGAATCATGAAGTCGGGCAAGCCAGTCGAGACAATCATCACCGGCAACACCGGAGTGTAGTCGCAAATGCCAATCGCTCGATAGACCTCCTCGGTGTCCTCGATGGTTTTCAGGATTTCCGACGGGGTCATCTGCATCAATACCCGCGGTCCGGCCTCGACAGAGATGTCACCGGCTTTTGCGTGACAGAGGCACCAGCCCGTGACGCCGAGCACCCGGTGCATCAGGGCAAACGAGGCGATGGTGGCATGGCCGCACAGATCCACCTCGGCCATCGGGGTGAAGTAGCGGACGGTGAACTCCTTCTCGGAATCCCGTCTCACGAAGGCCGTCTCCGAATAGCGCAGCTCGGCGGCGATTTGCAGCATCAGCGTCTCGCTCGGGAAGCTGTTCCCGTCGAGGAGCACCACCCCGGCAGGGTTCCCGCCGAAGGGCTGGTCGGTGAAAGCGTCAACGATGTAGTATTTCATATCTTGAACTTGTTTTATTGTCGTTTTTATTCGTTGGAAAAATGGGAAACTAATAGTCCAACAGCCGGCCGTAATCGTTCCATTCGCCGAACATCTTTCCCTTTTTCGTCTCTTCGACAAGGTGGGCGAGGGCTTGCTGGTACATCTGTGTGTCCCTCTTCTTGTAGAAGGCCACGTTGTAGGCGCGGATGCGCTGGTACAGGGACGGGAAGGACTTGAACTTCGTCCACGCCCGCGCGGCCTTCAGCGCCGCTTCCACGTCCTCATCGATGCGGAAGCGGCGCGCGCCCATCGGGGGCAGCACCCGCCGTCCGGCATCGGTCATCCGTCCCAGCTTCTCCAACCGCCGCGCACGTTCCTTGTTCAGCTCCGACCAGGGACTGTTCCGCTTTCGTGGCGTGAAACATTGCATCAGCACCCCGTCGATGGGCTTCTGGCGGCTGTCAATCCACCCGAAGCAGAGCGCCTCCTCCACCGCGTCGATGTACCAGAAAGTATCATCGTCGGTGGGGCGACCGCGCTTCACACACACCCAACACGCTTTCTCTGTCGCGTGGTGGGTTTCAAGCCATTGGCGAAACTCGTTCCGGGTCTGTATCTGTAGGATGTTTTGTTCTTCCATAAGAAAGTGTTGCTTACTTCGTGTTGGTTACTTCGTGTTGATTACTTCATGTTAGTTATTTCATGTTGGTTATTTTATGTTGGTGAGTGAATGTTAACACCTTGTTCATATCGCTTATTTTTTTGAGTTTGCAAAGATAGTAAAATATCACTCTGCAAAATGCAATCTTTAGTACTTTACCGCCGCAGCGACTTTTCCTTTGAGGAGTTTGCGCAGCTCGCATTCCAGTTTGGCGGCGGCGAATTTCGGGGTTGAGTGCCGGAAGTGCTGTACCAGCATACGGTTGCGCTGGTGTTTCTCAAGCAGCGTGATGCCTGTTTGGTAGTCTTTTCCGTTGGTGAGCCATTGTAGTATATCGTCCATATCTTCGTCTTTTGGGGCAAAGATAGGCGTTTATCAACGGAAGATATAGGACAAAGAAAAACGCGGTCGTGCTGTTTGACCGCGTTTTTGTTTACTTTAATTCCGCGACAACGATTGCGGTTATGAGGACGTAAGGACGAAATTTGAACGGAAAGCGTGCCCGGTCGTCCTAAAAGACGTTAAGACACCATTAGTTTAACGTACTCGAAATATCAGGTCATAAAAACAAAACCTGTAAAAGTGCTTCTATAATCATCCTATGTTCAAAGATGACCAATCTTTTCAAATTAGGCTTTAAAAAATTGAATTTTATCCCTTCAATAAGATCTTCGTATGAAATTGTATCTCTATCCTTTTTACGTTTAATAAAGAAACCACCATATCCTGCATGATACCCTGTAATTTGTGTGATTTCAAACACATTTTCATCAATGCATTCCGTAAGCATATAAGCTTCCCTTTCACATTCTCCATAAGGATAATCGTCAACAACAAAAATAGTTCCAATTTTATATGCGTTGCTTTTTATTTTTGGAGATTTATTGTTTATATTGTGTGTGAATAGTTTCTCTTTATAGTTCTCATTTGATCTTTTAGCAATTTCAAACAATTCAGACAAGGTAATATAATGGTCCGATATTTTTATATTATTAGCATTTGGACTATTAAAATTTTTCGAAATACTATCTATTATTGCTTCTGGCGTAGATGCAACCGTGCCTAAAACATCTTGCGTCACAGAACCACGTAACGAGCCCGCATTATTGCCTGTAATTTGTATTATTGACGATTCTTTCTTAAAATTGCTACCTTGTAAAATATAAGCATCACACTTGTGCTCATCACATTTATTACTTATAACAATTAAGGAACCCCAAAAATAATATTGAATTGGTTGAACTTGTTCTTTCATCTATAAATTTATTTTATGTTTATTACTGTCAGGATCTTTTGCTTTATAACCGTTGAAATTTACCGCTCCTTTATGTGTTTTAACGCACTCGAAATATCAGGTCATAAAAACCTGTAGAATGGTACGTTTTGTGAATCATATTATTACAACGATTTTTGTCTAAAAAATTTGTGCAACTTCGCATTTTTTGAACTTCTCAATTAACGGCGCAAAAATAAAAAAAAGCCGTCACAATCTGCAACGGCTTTCAAAAACGGATCAAACAGCCGAAAATGCGATTTTGGGTTATGGGGGCACTTGGTCGTCAAGGTTGTTGGACTGGCCGATGAGGGAGTCCATCACGCCGGTATAGACCTGTGCGGTGGGGGTGTCATAGACAAAGGAGACGGTAGCGAAGGTTGGCAGGCCGTCGGGTCTGCCGGGCTCGGTAGCATCGGCGTGTGCGGTGCGTGTTTTCGCAGGCCGATAGGTCTGCGGGCAAAAACCGAATCCCTCTCCGTTTTCCATAATCCCCGCACACCTATGGCGTGCGGAAAAACCAAAACGCCGCCCCCATCCCTACCGAGCCCTTCAGCCCTATCGGGCTGGTTCGCGTCCGGAACGGTGTTTTGTTAATGCGGTCGCGAATGTTAACACGAAGTAACCAACAGCCGCAGGCTAACCAACAGCGAAGCTAATCAACAGCCGCAGGCTAACTAACAGCGAAGCTAACCAACAGCCGCAGGCTCATATACAAGCGCATCCGACGGCCAGCCAGTTACATTGCGGCCAGTGTCCAACCGCTGTATTTCGGCGAGGTCGCCGTCTGTCAGCGTGAAGTCGAAGAGACTGATGTTCTCCACCATCCTCTCCTTGTGCGTCGTCTTGGGAATGATGATGATGTCGTTCTGGACGAGGAATTTCAAGGCTATCTGGGCGGAAGTCTTGCCGTATTTTTCGCCTATACTCATCAAAATCTTGTCTTTGAAGATGCTGCTCCGGCCTTCTGCCAACGGACTCCAGGCCTCCAAAGCCACATCGTAAGGCTTCAGGTATTCCCTCATTTTCCGCTGCTGGTAGAGCACATGGGCCTCGCATTGGTTCACGACGGGCATGACCTTGGCGTCCTCCACAATCATCGGGAAGGTGTTGGGATAGAAGTTCGACACTCCGATGGCCTTGAACAGCCCTTGCGCATAGAGTTCTTCGAGCGTGTGCCACATCACGGTGGGGTTTCCCACGGGCCAGTGGAGCAGCATCAGATCCACATAGTCCAATTCGATCTGCCGCATAGAACGGTCAACTGTGCGAAGCGTCTCCTCCCGCGTATAGCAGGGCTCGCAGATTTTGGTGGTGACGAACAGCTCCTCGCGGGGGATGCCGCAAGCCCGAACCGCGTCGCCCACGCCTCTCTCGTTTTCGTACATGGCGGCCGTGTCGATGCTGCGGTAGCCCACCGACAAGGCGTCTTCCACCACCCTTTGCGTCTCTTTTTCGGGGATGTTATAGACCCCAAGGCCGACCATCGGCATCTTCAGTCCATTGTTCAACGTTTTGTATTCCATATTGTTCGTTGTTTATCGTGACATTCAGCAGCATGTCCGTGTTTGCCGCAGTTGCTCCTTGCGGGCCGAGGGAACGATTTCCTCGTGGTAGAAATAGTTCACCACCACGGGCGGCTCTCCGTGCTTGGCGCGCACTGTGTCGTCGTTGCGGACATATAAGAGCCCCTTCTCAGCACAGAATCGGCGCAAGTCGGTGTCGAGTTCGCTCCAATAGGTGCGGTCTTTCTTGGTGTAGATGTCGCGGTAGAGGCCGTCCAACTCAGGATGGTGCTCGTGCACCCATTGCAGGATGTGCCCTTTGTAGTCGCCGCGCAGGTTCAGATTCTCCAACCATACGAGGTTGCATTGTTTTTTTGCCCTTTCGATGATGGCCTCTACGTCGGTGATGCCGGGGAAAATGGGGGAGATGAAGCAGGTGGTGTCGATGCCGGCCTCGTAGAACTGCCGCATGGCCTCCAAGCGCCGCTCGATGCTGACCGCGCGGTCCATCTCCTTGCGGAAGTCCTCGTCCAAGGTGTTGATGCTCCACGAGACGCGGGAGCCCGGAAACGACTTGATGAGGTCGAGGTCGCGGAGGATGAGGTCGCTTTTGGTGGAGATGCTGAGCCGGATGCCCGTGCCTTGCAGCTGCTCCAGCACTTTCCGCGTCCGCTGGAACTTGGCCTCGTGCGGCTGGTAGGGGTCGGTCACGGAGCAGAAGAATGCCTCCTTGCCGGCATATTGCCCGCGATTGCGAATGTCGGGCCAGTTTTTCACGTCGAGGAACTCGCCCCACGGCTCCGGATGGTTGGTGAAACGCTTCATGAACGAGGCGTAGCAATACTTGCAGGCGTGCAAACAGCCCACATACGGGTTCACGGCGTAGTCGGTCACCGGCAGGTTGGTCTTGGTTATAACCGATTTTACTTCGATTTCTTGTATATTCATACTGTCAAGTTGCAATAGATGAGTTTTTTATTTGTTGTATGAGGTTTTGTATCGGTGAATGTCGTGTCATACTTTGGGATGTGGGACCCCGCAGATGGACGTAGCGCATTTTCTTCGCTTCAATGTCTCTATGACTTGGATTTAGCAATGCAGACGATGCAAGCAACAACGGCTGCCACGAGTATCACCGGCTCGGCGAGCATGAAAACGGGCATTTTTCCCGCCGTCAGTGTAACCATGGTTGACAAAAGCACGACCAAGGCGATGCCGGAAACAAGGATGATAAGTCCCGTCTGCAGTCTTTTCTTTCTTTTAGCTATCAAATAGGCAATCAGACAGATAGCGGCACTAATCAGCGGATAGAGGACCAGCATTGTACGTGGCATGGTTCCGCCGGCATTGCCCTGAAGGTCGAAATGCGCGGGCATCAGCTCCTGCAAGGAACTCCAACGCACAACGATGGCAGCAGCGTTTGCAGCCACTATGAGCAGCGGAACAATCCAGCCTCTGTAGCTCTTTTTCTCTGACGAGTCGTTGTTTGTTTGCTTTATATTTTTAAGATTTGTCGGTTTACAGATTTTTCTTGAAGAATTCCGCCAGCGTATCCCACGGGATGTAGCCCGCTTCGCCGCCGTCGTAGAGGTCACAATGGGTGGCGCCAGGGATGATGAGCAGCTGTTTGTTGTCGGGATTGGGATTCGGTTTGCCTATGAAGTTGTAGCCCTCGGCTTTGCCATCCACCATGTAGTGGTAGGCGGCCTCGCCGAAGTAGCGGCTGTGGGCTTTCTCACCGTGCATCACGAGGACAGCGGAACGAATCTCGTTGATGTAGTAGAGGAAACGGGCGTTGGCGTATGCTTGCGTGCCGATGACGCGCCAACCATCGTTGCTGTTGCCGCTGCGCACGTGGTAGCCCCGCGGGGTCTTGTAATAGGCGTGGTAGTCTTTCACAAACTGTGGGGCATCCTCGGGTAGCGGGTCAATGACACCGCCGGCCATCGCCAATGGGTCGGCGAGACGCTGTTTGCCCATTGCTTCACGTGCAGCATGGCGCGACTCTTCTTTGTCGTCGCTGTCGAAGTAGCCGTTGCCGCTGACGCGGGTCATGTCGTACATCGTGCTGGCCACGGTAGCCTTGATGCGCGGGTCGGCAGCGGCAGCATTCAGGGCGATGCCACCCCAACCGCAGATGCCGATGATACCGATGCGCTCGGGATCCACATTCTCCAACTTCGACAGAAAATCAACGGCAGCCATGAAGTCCTCCGTATTGATGTCGGGCGAGGCGGTGCGACGGGGCTCGCCGCTGCTCTCTCCGGTGTAGGACGGGTCGAAGGCCAGCGCCACAAAGCCGCGCTCGGCCATGCGCATGGCATAGAGGCCACTGCATTGCTCTTTCACGGCGCCGAAGGGGCCGCTCACCGCGATGGCGGGGAGACGTGTGGGCGAATCATTATTCGCTCCTACGGGCGTGTAGAGGTCGGCGGCCAGGGTCAGGCCGTACTGTGTTTCAAACGTCACCTTGCGGTGGTTCACTTTTTCGCTGAGCGGAAACACCTTGTCCCACTCCTGCGTGAGGTTCAGTTCTTGTTTCATATTCTCGTTGTTTTTTGTTTCTTGCTTGTTTGAACAGGCGGCCATCACGAGTGCCGCGGCTGCGATAAGGATTATTTTTTTCATATTTTCGGGTTTGTATTCTAATATACTACTGCCTTATTGTTCTACTTATCTCCATGATTTTTATAGAGTTATAACAGTTTCTCCAAATCTTCCACCGGAGGAAGGAGTTTTTTCAATCGGTCATCCATATCCGCAGAGGTTTTAAACGTGGCCACCCCCATGGGCTTGTCGTAGTCTTGGATGACATATTCCACAAATTTCTTGTTTGCGCTTTCACATAGGATTATTCCTATTGAAGGATTCTCATTAGGCTTGCGGACTTCATCATCAAGTATGCGCAAATAGCCCGCCAACTGCCCTAAATAAGCGGTCTTGAATGGCCCGTCTTTGAACATGGCGTTGGCACGAAAGGCTTGCAATTGGTCAGGGATAGTTTGTCTGAAGTTGTTTGGCAATGATCCCTGATGACTAAAAAAGTTTTCTTTCATTAATTCAACCAATTCATCAGTCTTCACCTTATAGTCGGCAGCGAATTGGATATAGAATTTGCGCTCCTCATACGACTTTACATTTGCAAGAATAGCAATATGATGGGTGAAACTGATGCTCAAGAAGGCCACAACAGGGAAATCAGGCAAATTCATTCGTTGTAACGAATGAATTTCATTGCTTTGAGTAGTATTGTCAGTTAAAACAGCATTTCTCTTTATCAATTTATCAGTCCGAACTGATGAATTGTCATCATTTTCTATATGTTTATCAGTTTGGACTGATGAATTATCTGTTTCCAACATTTTCCATTCCTCATAGAAAGCCCTCATATTTCTAAGATTTGTAGCTGAAAACCCACGCAGTCCGGGCAATTCCTTCCGTAGTTGTTGGCTGATGCCTTCAATAAAACCCTTTCCCCAGTTTTTGGTCCGGGTATTGGCAGAAATATACCTTCCGATGCCGTAATACAAAGCCAGCTGTTCTTGATTCACAGCACCCAACGCACGCTGTTGGCTCTGCAAAATAGCATCTTTTATAGCTTGCACTGCACTTGCAAGTTTATCTCTTGCTGGAATATTTTCGTTTTCGTTATCCATAATCTCGCTGCTAATCTTCTGCAAAGATACTAAAAATTCTTCTTTATCTCCCTGATCACCCTCGCCGGACTCCCTGCCACCACCATATTGTCGGGCACGTCCTTGGTGACCACGCTGCCGGCGGCCACGATGGCGTTCTCGCCGATGGTGACGCCCGCCAGCACTTTCACGTCGGCGCCGAGCCATGCGTTGCGTTTCACCACGATGGGTTTGGTGAGCAGCGTGTGACGCGTGGCGGGGTCTTCGGGATGGTATTCGGTGGCTAACACGCAATGCGGACCGATGAAGACATCATCCTCGATGGTGATGCCGCCTATGGCCAACAGCGTGCAACCGAAGTTGAGGAAGCAGTCGTTGCCGAAGCGCACGCCCGGTCCGTAGTTGATGTTGAGCGGCGTAAACACTCGCACGGTGTCGGGCACCTCGCTGCGGGTGATCTCGCGCAGACAGTCGCGCACCTCGGCCTCCGTGTGGTAGCCGCTGTTCATCTCGGCACAGAGCCGCATGGTGCGCTGCACGTCGGCGTAGAGGTCGTCGCTGCCGACATAGTCTTTTCCTGTGGGTTTGTCGTTTGTCATTTTACCGGATAAAATTCGTGAATACCGCTTCTTCCGCCTCGGGCAGACCGTTGCGCTCCTTCTCCGCAGCGATGGCCTTGACGAGGAAGGCGATGTTGCGGCCGAGGATGCGCATGCACTGCACGCCCTCCGCATCCTGCATCACGTCCTCGGCACTGTGTCCGTGTACCATGTTCCAGTAGCGGGTGCTGGCGATGGGCATCTCGCTGATGGTGAAGTACTTGTTCAGCTGGTCGAAGGTGGCGGTGGTGCCGGCGCGGCGGGCCGAGCAGACCGCGGCGCCCACTTTCATGCACTTCCGGAAGTGCGTGCTGAAGAAGAGGCGGTCGAGGAAGGACTTCATCGTGCCGGCAATGCCCGCGTAATAGACCGGCGAGCCGATGATCAGCGCGTCGGCTTGCTCGAATTTCGGGGCGACTTCGTTCACGATGTCGTCGAAGACGCATTTGCCTGTTTCGTAGCATTTCCCGCAGCTGATGCAGCCGTGGATGTTTTTGTGTCCCACGTGGACGATTTCGGCTTCCACGCCGTTTTTCTGTAATTCTTCCGCCACAAGGCTCAGGGCGGTGAAGGTGCAGCCCTTCGCGTTGGGACTGCCGTTGATAAGGAGTGCTTTCATATTTTTAAATGAATGTTTGTTACTTCGTGTTGGTTACTTCGTGTTAGTTATTTCATGTTGATTATTTCATGTTGACACGAAGTAATTAACAGCGAAGCTAATTAACAGCCGAAGTCTAACTAACTATTTTAGTGTTCCATATTGATCATCGGTGACCGGCTCTAGCCATTCGTTGCTCGCTCCTTCCTGCACGTCCTTGTGGTAGGTGAGGTGCTGCATCCAGCTGTCTTTGGCGGCACCGTGCCAGTGTTTCACGCCTTCGGGAATCTCGATGATCACGCCGGGTTCCAACTTGACAGCGGGTTTGCCCCATTCCTGGTACCAGCCACGGCCATACACGCACACCAGCACCTGCACCTGTTTGTGGTGGATATGCCAGTTGTTGCGGCAGCCCGGTTCGAAGGATACATTGACCATACCGCCGTCGTAGGGCGCAAGGTAGCTGTTGCCGATGAAGTACTGTGCGTAGGCGGTGTTCGGCTCGCCCCGCCGCCAGCTCGACTTCAAATCAACGTAATTCTGGACGTATATATCGCTGGCGATGTGGTCGTTGGCAGAGTCGCTGATACCCAGTTGTTGGATGGCCACGGCGACACGGTGCGCCTCCATTTTGCCCACACGCTCCCGCAACACTTTCGGGATGGCGAGCAGCTGGGTGTCAGTCAGACCCATATTCCGTGCGCCGCGCACGTGGGCGGCCAGCTGGGGTTCCACACCCTCCAAACCGGCCAAGGCGCTGACAGTCACTAACTCACGGTCGGCGTGAGTAAGCAGGTCGCGGGCGAAGATGTCGCCGAAGAGGTGCGCCTTGAGGTAGTAGTCCTCGGCGGGACAGAACTTGTAGTCGAAGGGCTGTCCCGACAGTTTGGTCTGCACCTCGGTGCCTTGTTTCAGGGCATCGTAACTGCCGGGAATCGGAGTGGACTCCTCCCCTATCGTCACCTCACCGCGTTGCTCCATCACTTTCTGCAGGGTGCCTAATGCGTTAAGCGAGCGCGGGAATCCCGTGTAGGCGTAGAGTTGCGAGAGGGCCTCCTTGATCTGGTTGGCGGTAAGCCCCGCTTCAAAGCCCTCGTTAATGGCGGCGGCTAACGACGTTTGGTCGCCCTGCGCCTCGTAGCAGGCGATGGCAGACATTGCCGCCGCCTGTTTCTCGTTGAATGTCAAAGTGTTCATATCTTTGTCTGTTTTTGTTGTCTTGTTGCAGCCGGCCATTAACACGACGGTGGCGGCGAAAATCATAAAGGTGAGTTTCATATTGTTTTTGAATTGTTGACGGATACGAATAAGTGCTGAACTGGATATTGCTATGGTTCAGTAAATTGTTCAGATTATTCTGAAATTTTGAATGAATTTGTTCCCCAACATTTATGCTTCTAATTCGCGAAGCAGGTCATTGAGGATATACTCATCGCTTTGCAATTGAAGGCCGCTCTCAGCGTTAACCAATAACGTGTATGTGCGGGAATTGTAGAGTATATCAAGTGCCCGTTCAGCATTGATGTTGAGTTTTTCGGCGAGCAGTACAGCGATACGTGCCTCTTTGCGCCATAAAACCTGATCCCTCATTGCAGACCTCCTTCCTTTTTGTCCCAGTTTTTGAGGGCTTCTTGAACGTTCCAAACGACACCATCAATACTCTCGGCATGCAATGTGTCATAGCAATCGAATAGCAATCGCTGAACCAATCCGTAATGCTTTAGGCGATTGAACAACTCAGTGGCGGTGATTCCCATGCGTTGTGCAGTGGCCCCTATCGCCAATGTGGCAAATTGAATTTGCGAAGCTGTCGTTGATGCCATAGCCGTTATATTTTTTTCAATCCGCAAATACAACTTTTCTTCGAACAAAGGAAGCGAACTCTTTTTTTTCAATGTCCTATCATCTCCATCCCCACCATCGGCTTGGTGTCAATCAGTTTCAGCGACTTCACCATTTGGGCGGTGCCCTCCTTGTACTTCTTGAAATGGGCGGTCTGGAGGTGGCTCTGGTAGGCTTCTTTGTCGGCATAGATTTCCAGGATGTAGATCTTACATGGGTCTTCCTTGGTCTGCATCGAGAAGAGGGTTAGCACGCCGGGCTCCACCTTCACCGAGGTCACCCCAACTTCCTTGGCGTAAGCCAGATACTCTTCCAGATACTCCGGCACCACCTCGATTTCGGCGAGGCGGACGATGCGCTCGCCGTATTGCCGCAGGGGCACATTCTCACCGAACAGCCGGTGGGCGTTGTCGGTGAAAATGTCCTGTGGGTTCAGTCCATGCGAGGCGAGACGCTCCTCCAAGGCCTGCTTGCCGCTGATGAGAACCGACTCGGCCACATACGGGTAGTCGCTGCCGTAGAGGATATGGTCGGGTGTGGTGATGGTGAGAAGCGCGTCGAGGATATCATCGATGGGCGCACCGGCCAGGTCGTAGTAGAGCTTCGACAGGTTGGCATCGACATCCACGGGCTGCATGATGCCCTGCTTCACCATCACGGGCAGCAGCGAACGGAAGCGCGGCAGGGCGTTGGGCAGAAACGAACCGCAGTGCGGCACCACCACCTTCAGGTTGGGATAGCGCACCAACACGTTGTGGGCCACCATGTTGAGCACCGCACGAGAGGTCTCGGCCAAGTATTCGTAGCTCGCCAACGGCACGTCGGCAATGAGCTGTGCGTTGACCGCCGAGGGTTTGTGCGGATGCAGGATGATAACGGCCTTTTGCGCGTTGAGGTAGGCCATCAGCGTGTCCAAGGCGGGGTCGCCGAGGTACTGCCCGTAGCTGTTGGTGGCCAACTTGATGCCGTCGGCTCCCAACACCTCCAAGGCGTAGCGTGCCTCCTCCAAAGCGTGCGGCACGTCGGGCAGAGGCAGCGCGGCGCAGAGCATAAAACGCCCCTGATAGCGGGCCTTCAGCGCAGCGCACTCCTCGTTGTACTTTCGACACACCGCCGCCGAAGCCTCCGCATCGCCGAAGAAGGGCTGCGGCGCGGGCATCGTCAGCACCGAAGTCTGGATGCCGGCCTTGTCCATGAAGGCGATGTGTTTCTCCACGTCCCAGCCCGGGATGGGGAACCCCTCGTCCAGCTCGGCACCGTTGGCCTTGATGTAGTCGCGGTAACCCTGCGTGATGGCGTGGCTGTGCAGGTCAATCTGAGCGGAAACGTGTGCCATGAGCAATGTCATAAAGCTGATTATCAGTATTTTCTTCATATTGAATTTGAAGTTGCAAATATAAAATATCTGGAATTAATCCGAAAATTATATTTATTGGATTACAGTCTGTAATCCTCTATCTCCGTCTCCCCAGCTTCGCGCAGTCGCCGATGATGTCGCCGGTACGCAAATATTTGTAGGTGGGCATCTCGAACAGGACAGGTTTTATCTTGACATAGTCGGGCTTGCCTTTTTCGTCAAGTTTTTCCTCCTCGATGTAAGTGTTGAGGATGGCGCAGATGTAGTTCTTGAAGCCGTCAATCTCGTAGGTGTCTATCACTTCGCATTCCATCACCAGCGGCGACTTTTCAATGACAGGCATCCCTGCTTCCCCCAAATGGTATTCGAAGACCTCTGATTTATCGACCTTGGCCCGCTTACGGTTCCTGTATAATCGGCATCGGTCAAGAAGGACTCGTCAATCATGTTGATGGATAGCCGCTTAGTCTCGTCAATGGCTTTGACACTGTGGTGCGACGAATGGATGCTCAACAGCAGCTTGGAATGGCTGACGACGCCGACGTGCGCCACGAGCAACCAATTTATCTTCCCACCTTCTCCGACAGTCCCCACGACTGTGGCTGGTGTGGGATAAAGTGCCAGTTTGTTTCCGATATTTTTCTTCATATTCTTCTACGTTAAAAGCATTATTTCCGTTTATTCCATTGTGTGTTCCCAGTCGCCGCGGGTGTCGATGCCGGTGGCGTCGGCCAAGGTCTCCAAACAGGCGACCTCATCGTTGGTGAGCACGATGTCGGCTGCTGTAGCGGCCTCCGCCACATGACGCTCCTTCGTGGCCCCGACGATGGGCATAGTGCCCTTGGCGATGGCCCAGGCGATGCCGATCTGCGAGCATGACGCGCCGTACTTCTCCCCTATCGCCTTCATCTCGTCGGTGAGGGCCTGCAGCTTGTCGAGCACCGGGTTGTACTTGCGGCCGCGGTCGCTGTCGGCGGGCAGCGGATTGGCGGGCGAGAAGTTGCCGGTCAGCGCACCCTGCTCCAACACCATATAGGACCAGAAACGGATGTCGTTGCGGTGACAGTAGTCGAGCACACCCCCGCGCTCGCTCGAGCGGTAGAGCAACGAGAAGTGGTTCTGAACGGCGCTCACCCGGAAGCCCGCCTGGCCCAAGATCTCGTTGGCGCGCTCAATCTCGCGGATGTTGTGGTTCGACACGCCCACTTGGCGCACCTTGCCCGATTGGAGAAGCGGGATCAGTCCCGGTGTCCAACGCTCGACATCCATCGGGTTGTGGATCCAGTACATGTCGATGTAGTCGATGCCCATGCGCTCCATCGAGGCGTTGGCCATCTTCTCGACCGAGTTGTCGTACATCTCCGCCAGTTGCGGGGTGAACTTGGTGGATATTTGCACGGATTCGCGCGGGACAGAGGCGACAAACTGTCCGAGAATGCGCTCCGAGTCGCCCATGGCATACACGGTGGCCGTATCCCAAAGTCCCAAGCCGGCCTTTGCAGCCGCTTCAAAAACGGGTTTCAGATTCTCCTCGTTGGTGTTGAGTCCATAGACGGCATCGCCGCCGAATGCGCCCGAGCCCCAAGCCCAAGTGCCTAATGCAATTTTCGTATTTTTCATATTTTCAATGTTTTAAATTTGACAAATAACTAATTGTTCTTTATGCTGCAAAAGTACAAGGTCAGGCATAAACAAGGTTAAACGGTTTACGGAATAATCAAACACTTTTACGGATTCGGATTTTTTATAACTTTGCGTCCTTGATTCCACCAATGAGAAAACGGGATGAACAAGATACTCAAAGTCCACAATGTCAACGACTACGCGCGTTATATCGGGGCGCCGGTACTGCACCCGCACATCAGTGTGATACACTACGATGAGCTGGAGCATTGCCGCCACAGTCTGAACAGTTACGATGTGTATGGAATCTTCATCGCGGACCAGCGCATGGAGGCGCTTTCCTACGGGCAATTGCAGTATGATATGCCGCAGCACACGCTGATGTGCGTCTCACCCGGACAGATTGGGGGCAAGACCGACACCGGCGAGGAGATACAGGCGGAAGGATGGGCGCTGCTTTTCTCCCCCGACCTCCTGAACGGGCGCGAGTTGGGCCGGCGGATGTCAAGCTACACCTATTTCACCTATAATGTCAGCGAGACGTTGGCGTTAGACGACCGGCAGCGCGACACCCTTGTGCGGCTTCTCGAAGAGATTCGAAAGGAACTTTTGCTGCCGGAGCAGGATGGGCACACCGTCAACATTGTGGTGGCGCGGTTGGCGTTGGTGCTGGAGTACATCGCCCGTTTCTACTCCAGGCAGATGCAGGTCTCGTTCAGCCAGCATCCCGACCTGCTCCAGCGTTTGGAGACGCTGCTGGAGCACTACTATCGGGAAGGGAGGCAGCATGAGAAAGGGCTCCCCACGGTGCGCTACTGTGCGCAGGAGCTGTTCCTGTCGCCCAACTATTTCGGCGACCTCGTGAAGGAGCTGACCGGCGATTCGGCCACGGTATTTCTGCGGCGGTTCCTGATGGCGCGGGCCAACGAGATGTTAGCCGGCGGGCATACGGTGGGAGAAGCCTCCGACGCGCTCGGGTTCAGCTATCCGCAGCATTTCAGCCGCGTCTATAAGCGGCATTTCGGGGTGGCACCAAGCCAAGCGGGGTCCCGATTCTCCGGGTCTTCGCGCCCTGAAAACAGCTGATTCGGCCACACTGAATCCTGAAACTTATTGTAGACTTAGTGTAGAGTTAGACCAGTGTTGGAGCAAAATATTTCTGTCCCAGCTTTATGGCAATAAAAAAAATGTAATTTTGCAGCCATAACCCCTCAATGTTCCAAAATTCGTCTGTTATGCGTAAAAAGGCTTTTCTGCTCTGTATGGTCTCCCTGTTCGCGGTCAAAGGATTCGCGCAGACCGTCACACTCACCTTCACGGGCCGGGACGCCGCCAACCACCACGTGCAAACCGAACTCTTCCGGATCGTCAACCATTCCAAAAATTGGCAGGAATATCTTTACTGGCCCGACACAGTGATGACCCTGCAGAAGGAATCCGGCATCCAAGATCCTGAACAGCTGCCGCCTCTGCAACTGTCACCAAACAGCCCGAATCCCTTCCATGGCACGACAGACATCCACTTGACCTTGGCGGATGCGGGTGAGGTGTCGTTGGATATCGCGGATGTCGGCGGACGGATTGTGTGGGCGGAGGACCTCTCCTTGAAACCCGGTTCCCACCAGTTCCGCATCATCATTGCCCGTGCAGGTACATACGTGATGAGTGCCCGCCAAAAGGGGAGATTGTCATCGGTCAAGATGGTCTGCAACGAAGGCGGAGGCTCCAATGCTGTCGAATATGTGGGCTATACAGGAACAGATGGACGAGAGGCACTGCCGACCAAGTCCCATACCCGTGGCACAGTTGTCCATCCTTACGATCTCGGAGACCAGATGGAGTATTCGGCGTATGCCTTCATCAACGGTCAAGGTGAGGAGAGCCAGCATATAGTGCAACCCCTTGCGGATTCACAGACAGTGATGCTGCCGTTCTCGAGTGTACAGTTGTATGTTCCAACTGTCATCACCGCGAATGTCACGAATGTCTCCGGCAATTCCGCAGTCTGTGGCGGCATTGTGACCGACGATGGCGGTGACAGCGTGACGGCCCGAGGCGTTTGCGTAAGCATTTCGCCCAACCCGACGATTACCGGGCTGCATACGCTTGACGGGAGCGGCATGGGAATCTTCACGAGCCAATTGACCGGATTGATGTCCAACCTTGTTTATCACGTGCGGGCATACGCCACCAACTCCGTGGGCGTCGCGTATGGCGAAGAGCAGAGTTTTGTCGTTTCCGTCAATCCCGACGGCGACGCACGGTCATGTCCTGACGCCCCCTTAGTCGTGGATATTGACGGAAATATGTATAATACGGTACAAGTCGGCCAGCAATGCTGGATGCGCGAGAACCTGCGTACGACAAAGTATGCTGACGGCAGCCTCATTTCCCAAGGGGAGGATGCCTATTCCGTCACTACGGCGTACTGATACTTCCCGATGAATAACCCGGCTAACTCGGCCAATTACGGACTGCTGTACAATTGGGCGGCGGTGATGCACGGTGCTCCCTCCACCAATGCCAACCCGAGCGGCGTGCTGGGCATTTGTCCCTACGGCTGGCATGTGCCGAGCGATGCCGAATGGACGCAGCTTCATACCTATGTGAAAAGTCAAAGCCAATATGTGTGCGGCGGTATTGACAGCCAGGTGGGCAAGTCGTTGGCCGCTACGACCGGTTGGGATTTGAGTGGCGGCGGCCCCTGTGAGGTGGGCAACGCCAATCCAGCCACAAATAACGCCACCGGTTTCAGTGCACTGCCAGCCGGGTATTATCAAGGAGGCGATTACCTCATACCCGAGTTCGTCAATTACGGTGGACTTGGCTATAACACCTTCTTTTGGACAACAACCACGGAAATAGACCCTTACGGCTACGTCAACGTCCGCTACTGGGGGCTCCACACGAACTACGCCTCCGTAATCCACAACAGTTTTATCGATCTCGACGGCGATGCCCAATCGGTGCGCTGCGTGAAAGACTGAATCAGGCCACCCGGAACTTGGAGATATTGCGGCTGACCTCTGTGTCGGTGATGTCAAACTCCTCGAATTTTTTGATTTTGTTGACGAAGAGGATGACCACCGGAAGGAAACGATTTCGCGGGCAGCTATCAGGACGAACGGGCAACCGCCCAGTCCAGCACACCGGATTCAGCGAAAACGCTGACAATGGTATCGACAATCTCCGCAACGAAAGGGACCTTAACGATTCATCAGACGGCTCACACCCCAGCTGTACTGCGGATAGGCATTCTTGAGATCGTTGGCGCACGGTTCCACAGGGCTGCCGCCACTGGTGGCGAACACGTTAAGTACTTTGCCGCTGAGATCGTGGGCTTCGATGAAAGTGTTGACGATGGTGGGAGCAGTGTACCACCACACGGGGAAGCCAATCCACACCGTGTCGTAGTCGGCGATGTTTTCGCATTTGCCCTTGATGGCCGGACGCGAGCTCTTGTCCTGCATCTCCAGCGTGGAGCGGGATTTCTTGTCGCGCCAGTCGAGGTCGGCAGCGGTGTAAGTTTTTTCCGGGGTGATTTCGTAAAGGTCGGCGTTGAACTCCTGGGCGAGCTTTTGCGCGGCAGCCTTGGTGGTGCCGGTGGCCGAGAAATAAACAACCAAAGTCTTTTTCATCTCTTTCTGATTGGTTTGTGAATTGTTTTGATTGTCAGTGCTTTTGGGTGACTGTGCGCAAGCGGCCATCATCAGACAGCACGCAGCGACGATAAAGGTGATATTTTTCATTTTGAATAATAATTTTTAAGGTTGCAAAGATACAATTTTTATATCTTTGCCAATCGAATTTATATGGCTCGGAAATATGAAAAAGATTGTCCTGCTTCTGACGATTACGATTGCGCTCATGCAGATGGGATGGACGCAGCAACGTGACCGCCGCACCGACCTGAAGGTGGAATGCGGTTATCACGTGGATGTCTCCGCTACTGGCCAGCTGTGGCTCGCCGACCGCTGCGGGAACATCTGGACGGCCGACAGCATAGGCGCCACCTGGAGAACAGCATGGCATCCTGCTGACGAAGATTTTTATTCAGGTAAGACTTTTGAACGGGTGGCCGCCTTCGGTTCCCAAACAGCCGTGGCCGCCGGTTACCTGCAACCCGGCGGTTTCGTGTATCGAACTACGGATGGCGGACATCACTGGGATACCCTGTCGGTGGACCCGGATCTGGTGTGGGTGCACGGCTTCTGCTATCATCCCGACGGCAAACTATGGATGGCTTCGGCCAGCGGGCGCAATTTTCAGAGCTTCTCCTATAGCGAGGATGAAGGCCGCACCTTTACCCGTCTGAAGCCCACGTTCGTAAGTCTAATGCTTGGTGATGACGGCATTGAGGAACTCTATATGGTCAATGCTACCAACGGTTTTGCCGGCACCTACGGCAACGGGCTTTACTATACCGAAGACAACTGGCGTACAGCACAGCGGATAAAGACTCCGTTAGACCAAAACCTTTTGGAGGAAAACAACTATCAAGACACTTGGATTAATCGCATCCGGCCTTGGAAACAGTGGCTTGTCGTCACGGAGAGCGAAACGATAGCATATACCGTATTTAACAACGAACCCCACTGGCAATCCCTGCCTTTGCCCGTAGCTTTGTACGAGGTGGACAATACCTTGGACAAGCTGTGGGTGATAACTGAAAACGGACAGTTGGTCCTGATGGATGACATGGATCATTGGCAGGTGGTCAAAGACAGTTGCAAACGCGTGTCCAGCATCTGCGGCACCGTCAACGGGCAGGTCTATCTCAGCACTCCCGACGGCGTGGTGCGCGTGGCCCCTGATGGCCGGGCGGACACCTGCGGATTCTTCACCACGGAGAGGACTTTGGATGAAAACTTTGACGCTCTTCTCGAAAAATATGCAGAATATGGGGCCAGTGCCGAGGAAATCCTCCCCACGATCATCCACGGGAACCGTTTGTGGCGCACCGATGGCAACAGTATCTACCTTCAAGATGCTGAGGGCTGGTACAGATTGGCAAAACCATTGAATATCCGGAAAATGATGCCCGATTTCGATCGTGATGACCGTGTCGTCATTCTGCGCAATGACGAAAAAACATATAGTGTGGACACCTTTGGGCATGTCAAGCCCTACATTTTCCGGCACCCGACAGCGGCTTTCGTGCAAAGCGGTTTGGAGAGCGTAACCATCAACACCTACAATGGAGGATGTTTCCACCATGAGGATCAGATGGTGAGCTACGCTCGGAAAGGGAATCTGTTGCGAGAGGAGGAAAACACGGTGGAGAAGGGGGCCCACACTGCCCGTTGTTTCGTGGCCGACAGTGTAGAGCAAGCGTTGCTGCGTTTGGGCGAGTGCTACGCCCAGTTCCCATCGCCCGAGGACTTTGGCCTGCGAGAAGGGGAGGTGAACCTGGAAGAAGTCTTTAAACCGAATGGATGGTGTACCAATTTTAGCGGTTATAGGGTCACTTTTGTCAACAGTGCTGGTGACACACTCACGATGGAAGGCAGCAGTGATGCCGACTGCGGCGAATATTTTCCTTGGCTGTTGCCGATGAATGTCAGTTGGCGAGAAGCTGCTTTCGTCTCTTACCAACCTGTGCTGTGGAAGGCTTTGCGTCCTATGATACCCGACAATATGATGTTGCGCGAGCATTTGAGTGGCTACATCGTTTTGCGTCCCGGCGATCTGCTCTTCTTCCGCGACACAGAAGGAATGGGAGCCGCGGTGAAAGAGAGCACAGGGCAATATACGCATGTGGCGCTTGTGGAAAGTGTGGGGGATACCGTTTGGATAATCGATGCCACCCCGGCGCACGGTGTCTCCAGACGACCGTATATCCTTTCGCATAATGACAAACAATCCGTTCCCGACATTTTCCGTCCGTATGCTGCGACATACGATATGGATTCCGTGCTGACCCGGGCCCGTTCATATATAGGACAGCCATACGACAAGGCCTTCCTGCCTGATAATGGCGCACTGTACTGCTCTGAATTGATTTACGAGTGTTTTCTTGAAGACTACAACTATGAATCGGGGAGTGACCGACATCTCTTTAAGGCCAGTCCCATGAACTGGCGCGATGCCAACGGAAACCTGCCCAAATACTGGGTGAAGCACTTCAAAAAGCTCAAGATGGCTGTGCCGGAAGGCGTGATGGGCACCAATCCCACAGATCTGAGCCGGTCGCCACTGCTGAGGAGACTGTAACCGCATCTGCAGATATTCTTACATTACGCCAACCGCTCCAGCAACTCGATCAGCACCCTCCAGATGTCGTGGATGGTCGAGAGCTCCACGCGTTCGCTGGTGGAGTGCGGCTCCACGATGCGCGGACCGATGCTGGCGATCTGGATGCCGGGATAGTGCTGCACGAAGAAGCCCGCCTCCAACACGAAGTGCATCGCCACCATGCGGGGACGCCAGCCCAGCACGTCCTGGAACGTGTCGCTGACCCGCTGCAGGAACGGTGACTGCTGGTCCTCCTGCCACGCCGGGGCCGACATCACGACCTCGGAAACAGCGCCGGCAGTTGCGAAGGTCGCGGCAATCGTCTTGCTCAACGCCGCCATTTCGTCGTCAACGAAGCTGCGGGTGTGGGTGGAGACGAAAAGATGGTCATCTTCCGCCACGATGCGTCCCACATTGTTGGAGGTTTCCACCGTGCCGGGCATCACCGCGCTCATCTTCACCACGCCCTGCGGCACCTTCTCCAAAGCGCGGACCAACGCCGCGACTGTCTCTTTGGGGAGGACTGTCTCCCGCTTCTCGCACGCCTCCATACTGCAGGTGATGCGCGGGTCGGTGCCTTCATATTGTCTGTGGAACGTCTGGTTGATGTTGTCCAACAACTCCTTTACAAACTCGGAGGCCCCGTTGTTTTCGGTCCAAATCACCATCTCGCCCGACGATGCGATCGAGGCGTTGGCTTCACCAATCTGGATGTCAGCAACTTCGATATCTTCTTCCTTGCTGATTACCTTCAGGATGATTTTAGTCTGCTCTACCGCGCTGCAGCGTCCCTTGTTGATATCGACGCCGGAGTGGCCGCCCAAGCCGCCGGCGATGCGGATGCGGTGCCATTGGCCAGCCTTGGGTGCTGGCAGGCGTTTCACGGGGATGCGATGGAACTGCAGGCAGGCGCCGGCAGCCCCGGTGGTGATGGTGTCGTAGTCCTCGGAGTCGAGGTTGATGACCTTGCGACCTTTGAGGAAGTCCTTGCTGAGCTGTGAGGCGCCCGACATGCCGTCCTCCTCGTTGGTGGTGGTGATGACCTCAAGGGCGGGGTGTACGATGCGGTCGTCTTCGAGCACGGCGAGGGCCATCGACAATCCGATGCCGTTGTCGGCGCCGAGCGAAGTGCCGCGGGCCTTCATCCAGCCGCCTTCTTCGTAGGCCTCGATGGGGTCGTTGAGCGGGTCCTTCATGCCCACGCAGACCATGTCCATGTGGTTGAGCAGCACGATGGGTTCGGCTGCCTCGTGTCCTGGGCTGGCGGGTTTGCGAATCACCACGCAGTTCTCGTTGTCGCGCTCGTACTCCAAATGCAGCCGCTCGGCGAACTGGCAAAGGTAGTCGGCGATGCGCTCCTCGTGGTGCGAGGGGCGCGGAATCCGGTTCAGCTCACGGAAGATGCTGAAAACGCGGTCGGGGTTGATGTTGTGGGTTGTCATATTTTTGGAAATTGATTTTTTTAATTGTCAGAATCCATTTTTCAAGAAATCAGCAAGTGGGGTCTATAAACCAGTTCCATATCTCAATAATTTTCTCGCGCAAAAATACTGTTTATTTTGTTCACTATAATGAACAAAATGAAAAATCTTTGAAATTTTGTAAGGTTGAGAGAAATCTTAATAGCATTCCTTTATCAATGCATCCATCTGTGAGATAGCATACAGCGGGCATATCTGCACGTGGCGGAGGACGCCGCCTGCCTCTTTGTCCTCGTAATCAAAAGCGCCGAAGTTCTCCAACGAACATCGGACGGCATTCTTGAGATTTTTCTCGCGCATGAAAATCCAAAGGCTTTTCATTCCGCCCTGTATTTCGGCTTTCACCTCTATGGGCAGTACGGTCTGACGATAGCTGGAGATGTAATCCACCTCGGCCTGAGAATTCTTCGCTTGTCTTTGCCAGTAAAACATCTCATGGCGTATATTCGGCGTGCGGTAATGCAGCATTTCCAGTCCTGCAAGCATCTCCGCCATTGGCCCCTTGTTAACCAGATTGTTGACATCGCTGGTTAGAATTTGCTGGGTAAGTTCCGAGACATCTCCCGTGGTCATGTTCAACAGTCGCAGCATCAGTCCCGTGTCAAGCATCAGCATTTTCTGGTACGACTTGTCCGCCTCACTACCTAACGGCAGTCCGTTGGCTGCGGTATGTGTCACGGGAATCACGATTCCCGCTTTCGTGAGCATATCCAGTGCCTTCCTCACTTCTGTGGAAGTGTAACTCCCCCCGACTGCGGAATAGACGAATTTCCTGGTAGCCTGAGCTGCGACACTTCGCATGGTTTGACGAAGCAGAGTAGGGTCAATCTTCCTGCGGTATTTCGGGAAATCGTCCTCGTAGGCTATCACGATGTCGTCCTGCACTTCCTGACAAGCCAGGTAGTCGTGTGTCTCCACCCATTTGGCCACCGCTTCGGGCATTCCGCCAACGAGCAAGAACGTCCTCAGAAGTCCGACTAATTTCTCGTAAAGTGGTTGTGGGAGCGGTTGGGCATTAGAAGCTCTGTTGCGGGCCTCCAGCAGCAACTGTTCGCCATTGGCGATGAGAAATTCGTCGAAAGTCATCGGGAACACGAATATGGAATGTATGCGCCCCACGCCGAACGTAGGAAGTTCTTCAAGAGCGAACTCCAACAATGAGCCGGCAGCCACCACATGCAGTTCAGGGAGATCTTCCTTGAAATACCGCAATGACATAATGGCCTCAGGACAAGCTTGAACCTCGTCCAAGAAAAGCAATGTACGGCCGGGGTCTATACGCTTTCCCGCCATCGCCGACATCTGAGAGACAATCTGTTTTACATCGATGTCTTTCGTTTGGAAAAGAGGGATATACGAGGACTGTTTCTCGAAGTTGATCTCTACATAGCTTTCGAAGCTTTCCGCCAAATGGTGCACGGCAGTCGATTTACCCACCTGGCGCGCACCTCGCAACAATAACGGTTTGCGGGATTTCCGGGAAGCCCATTCGGCGAGGTAACTGTCTATGAGTCTTGGATAATACATGAACTTGCAACTTTATATTATGGACTGCAAAAATACAAAAATAATATTATCCAAGGAAATAAACCATTAAAATCCTACAAAATCCAAAGAAATAAATTGTCTGAATCTGACAAAATCCAAGGAAATATCCCTTCTGACCGATGACAATGTTGAACGCCACCCGTCGGCAGAGCTGGCGGAGATTGTCTTCAACATCGCAGCATTTTTGAAGGATGAAGTCCACGATGTCCAAATGTTCACATCGGCTCCGTCAGCCAGTCAAAATCCGCATGAACATATAAAGTATTCATACTCTACACCTTAGATTATCAGTCTCAAGCCTTTTTCGACGCACGTTCGCGATGTTTTAGTGCAAGATCCTGTAAGGCTCTGCCCATCGTCGTTTTGCTCATATCCAAACAACTAATCATTACAGGTGTAAAAATACAACTTTTTCTCTATTTTATGTTATGTTGAGAAAAAAATGTCACCGCGTCATTATAGAATCCGTGAAGAGTCGCGTGATAGTGAAGCTATCTAAAAAGGATGCTCTTTCATAGGATTTCAGCACTTAATCGAAAAGATAGTGATATGGGTTCTCTTTTGCTTCTATGTCGATGTCGGATTGGTCTGCATACATCCATCGCCCGTCCTTTTTGATCAGACATTTTCTCAGGCTTTCCGTCCCGTCATTATCCCAAAGAGCTATGCCAAAGGACTTTAACCCTTTCCATTTGTTATCGTTGATGGTGTATATATCGCAACTGACCCAATACGATGGTTGTGCGACATAAGGAACGATGACTATCGCTCTCTTATCCCCTTCGGTAATGGGATAACATTGCGCGAGGGCATACACATTGCGAAGGTATAGCGGCTCAACATCCTTAAGGTTGAGTACAGCCATTACATTTTGCTCCTGAAACCAACACCACCAATCATTAGTGGTGTCATTTGGGACTTCAGATATAAACTGTTTGTTCGTCTCAGACCAGATTTGTATTCGCAAGGTGTCTTTACGGTCGGCAGAAAGGAAGTTGTCAATCCAAACCGGGTTCTCATAGGGTACCATTTCCATCTCTGTACTTGGGACGTTTTCAACGGCCGAAGAATCTGTTTTTGATTGAGGGGCAGTACATCCCGCGATAAGGATGAAAAGACAATGCACAGTAAGCATGAAAAATAACCTCATATCTTCATCGTTGAGTTCAATCGTCTCTATTTCAGCTTCATCCCGTCCTTGAAGGCTTCGCCGACGCGCTGCGAGACGAGGTAGTAGCCGTGCGTGTAGGGATCGAAGGCGATGGCTTTCAGGGCGTCGATATCCACTTTGCCGTCTTTCATCTTGTCGGCCTCCACGGAGGTTTGCAACACCTTGCCGATAACGCCGAGACCAGTATCATCACCTTGGTATTCAATAAATTCGCACTCCATAGCTATGGGCAATTCGTTGATGACGGGGGCATCCACCAATGAGGATTTGGTGGCGGTGAGGCCGCTCTTGGCGAATTTGTCTTTCTCCTTGTGGCCCGACACCACGCCGAAGTAGTCGGCCTCCACCACGTGGGCGGCATCGGCGATATGGACCACAAAGCCCTTGCGTCTTTTGATGTTCTCCACTGTCTTGTGGGTTTCGGTGAGGTTGAGGGCCACGCGGTCGCGGTCGAGCATCGTGCCCCAGGCGGCGTTCATCACGTCAACGGTACCGTCCTCGTTGTAGGTGGCGACGAGCAGAACGGGCATCGGGAAAATGGCTTCGGTTGTTTTAATCGGTTGTTTCATAATGGATTATATTTAACTTGTGATTACTTGAAATGCTTATTGGTATTGGAATGCAAAAGTAGAAAATCTGCCAATAAAAAAGCACAAAGAAATCCCACCCAAGGAAAAAAACATCGGAATTCTATAAAGTCCAAAGAAATAATTTGCCGAAATCAGACAAAATCCAAGGAAATCCCTTATTGGCTGTTGCGGAAGTCGGAGGGACTCATGCCCGTCTCGCGGCGGAAATAACGGCTGAACGTGGATTGTTCCTCGAAACCCAACATGTCGGCAATGACCTGCATCGAGAGGTCGCGCCGTACATGCAGCAACATCTTCGCTTCCGCCACAACTTGGCGATGAATCCAGTAGGCGGCGGTTTGCCCCGTCTCTTGTTTGATAACGGCGCTGAAATGCTTGGTGGACAAACAGGCCTTTTCGGCATAGAAACCTGCATCGCGGTGCTCGCGGAAATGCTGCTTGAGCTCGGCGAGGAAACGTGCGCTGACCCGCTTGTCGGCGTGTGCCTCGTTCAGCTTGCTCTTGCGGTAGTGGCTGAGCAGGCGTAGCAGGAACTCCAGCAGGCGTGTCATCAGCATACGATGGTCAGGAAGTTGGAGACGTGTGATTTCGCGCATTCCTTCCACCACGCTTGTTATCATCTTGTACTCATGCTTGTTGAGTTTCACGTTGGGGTGCGGTTCGTAGCGGTAACGAAGCTGGTTGATGATTTGCAGCAGGGGGTCGTTTAGCAGCGAGGCACTGACAACAATCAATGTGGCCCGGTAGTCATCAGTCTTGTCCACCTTCAACAGTCTGTGGTTGGGGAAAATGACGCCAACGGTTTGCTGCTCTGAATAGTCTGCGATGTCGTCGTACATAAGCTTGATGCGCCCTTTATGGCCGATACAGATCACATAGTCTGGCGAGACAAAGGACTCGTCACCGGAGGGCAACCCCCTCACATCATTGAAAACCACAATGCCTTCCTCCTTGATTCTCTGAGGATAAAGGTTCATCGGATGGGTATATGTCTGTTCCTTTTTCATGATGCAAAAGTACGGATTTTTTTCAATATAATACACGAATCGGCACTTTTGCTAAATAGTTGCGTTGATGTGTTAATGGGCGTGAAAGCAGCAATGTTATTTTTGCAGGCAAATTTAATAATACCTATTTTTGAAAAGATAATCTTATGAAACACACAGCTTTCCTAATCTGCATGTTGCTTCTGACGACCTGCGTTTTTGCGCAGACGCCGGGCGACAACACCGTCGAAGTGGTCTATAGCGGTACGACGGCAACGGTGGCCGTCGCCGACAACGTGACGCAGTATCTGACCGTCACCCAACAGGGAGCGCACGTCTCCATCGCGCAGAGCGACTCCCTCGCCAGCGAAATCACCTACAAGCTGAGCGGCACATCGACCGACGGTGAGTTCTATATGTCGGGCTCTTACAAAGCCACTCTCGAACTCAACGGCCTCACGTTGACCAATACCACTCCTGTATATAGCGGAGCGGCGGTACATGTCCAGAACGGCAAGCGCATCAACGTGAAGGTCATCACTGGCACCACCAACACGCTCGTCGATGCGGCCGGCGGCTCGCAGAAGGGATGCCTCTACGTGAAAGGGCACGCCGAGTTCAAGCAGCAGGGCACGCTCAACGTAGTGGGCAACGTGAAACACGGCATCAAGGCCGGCGAGTACATCAGCCTGAAGAACGCCACAATCAATGTAACCTCCGCCGTTGGCGACGGCATCTCCTGCAACCAGTATTTTTTGATGGAGAGCGGCACCCTCAACATCAGCGGCACCGCTGACGACGGCATCCAGTGCGACCTCGAAGGCGACACGGCCACCGCCATCACCGCCGACCACGAGGACGAAGATTCGGGCAATATCTATATTAGCGGGGGCACCATCAATATCACGTGCACCGCTCTTGCCGCAAAAGGTATCAAATGCGCGGGTGACATCTACATCACTGGGGAACCGGTCATCACGGTAACCACCAGTGGCAAAGGTACTTGGGACGAGGATGACTTGGAAACAAATGCGGCCTGCGGGATGAGTGCCGACGGGAACATCAATATCGACGGCGGCACGTTCAATCTCATCTCCACAGGCTCGGGCGGCAAAGGGATGAAGTGCGACAACGTGCTGACTGTCAGCGGTGGAGACATCACCATTTCCACCAGTGGCGGCCTCTACTATAACAATGGCACAACAGAAAACACCAACTACACCGGCAACACCGACCACATAAGCAGCGATTACTACTCGTCGCCCAAAGGTATCAAAGCTGGCTTGAAGACGCAGGTCGGCAACAGCTACACCTACAGCGGCGGCATGGTCATCAGTGGCGGCAACATAAAAGTGACCACCACTGGCCGCAATGGCGAAGGCATCGAGAGCAAGAACACATTGGAGATAACAGGTGGCGAAGTCTATGTCAACGCTTACGATGACGGCATCAATTCGGCCCAAAATCTGACCGTCACCGATGGTTATGTCTATTCCCGCTCCAACAACAACGACGGCATGGATGCCAATGGCAACTGCTACCTCAATGGCGGCTTGGTTTATGCCATCGGTTCCCGTTCGCCCGAGTTGGCCATCGATGCCAATTCAGAAGGGGGAAAGAAGGTCTATGTCAACGGTGGTGTTGTCATTGCGGTGCGTGGAATAGAGAATGGCAGTAGCATCAACCAACCCTATATCCAGTCTTCATCCGTCAGCAGCAACAGCTGGTACACCGTGACTTACGGCGACAATGCCGTGACTTTCTATACCCCCACGATCAGTGCCGGCGGTGGTCCCGGCGGACATGGCGGCGGTCCTGGCGGCAACGGTGGCTCGTCCACGATTATCTCCGCTCCCAGCACCCCATCGCTCGCCAATGGCAACAACATTAGCGACGGTACAGCCCTTTTTGAAGGAAACTGCTATGTCAGTGGTGACGACGGCGGCGACGACACCGGCATCGACGAACTTGACATGGAGGATGTCACCATCAAGAGTCTGAACGGCAATATCATCGTAGAAGGCTGTGACAACTGCGCAGTGAGCATATTCAATATGGAAGGTCGTCGGGTAGGAGACCGCGGACTCGCTCCCGGCGTCTATATCGTCAAAGTCGGCGACCGTCCTGCGCGGAAAGTCATCGTGAGCTAGGAGCCGACGCTTCCCAGCGTCGCACCCCCTCCCGCTTCCCAGCGTCGCAAACAACCCGCTAATCGGCAATATCAAGAAAATCTCATTGGTGCAAGTAGTTGCCTCGCGCTGTAGCGTTTACCGCCGAGGGCGATATGCCGTATTTTTGCTTGAAGATGCGGCTGAAATGGGTGGGGTTCTCGAAGCCGAGACTGTAGGCCACATCGGCGACTGACATTTGCGAGGATTTGAGCATTTGACGGGCTTTCGAGAGACGTTTTTCCCGAATCCATTTGGCGGGACTCTCGCCGTAGATGCTCTGGAAGTCGCGCTTGAAGCTGGAGAGCGACCGACCGGAGAGGTAAGCCAACTCTTCGAGCGATATGGGAGAAGTGTAGTTTTCCTCCACCACGCGGTGGACATCGACCTTGACGGGATGGCGCGACAGGAGCATCTGGCGGAAGATGTTCTTCGAGCAGTCCATCACGTTGAAAAGCAGTTCCATCACCTTCAGACGCAAGAGCCCGGGGCTGACTTGCGACGGGTCGTTGAAGTAAGGAGCCAGCGACCAGCAGTAAGCCACGAGTCGGTCGCTCATAGGTGAAACTTGTGCGCCCAGTTCCTCTGTCATCGGAGGCACATTGATTTGCTGCGAGGTTAAGAAATCCTTCAGCAGTTCGTCATTGATGGCGAACAACAGACTCTCGAAGAGTCCGGTTTCGGGCGAGCCGTACTTCTCGTAGCTGACGCTGTGAGCCTTGCGCAGCAGAATCATCTCGTTCTTGCCCACAGTCCACGTCTGTCGGCCACAAGCCAGTTTTACGCTGCCACCCAGCACCACATAGAGAAGATGCTGTTCAAGGAAGAATGTGCCGCTTTCGCCAGCCGTCACGATGCACTGGTCAATGATGCTGCCGCCGTCAAGCCGTAACGACGACGTGGTGCAGCCGCCGCTGATCAGAGCCGAAGGGAATTTCGTTATCTTTGTCATACAAACAATTTGGTCTGCAAAATTAGTAAAATCTTGCAGACCAAAGAGAGTTTCAGATTACTTCACGCTGTAGATCTTGCTAACGATTTTCCACTTGCCGTTTTGTTCGGCCAAGGTGAACATGTCGTTGAATGAGCCCAGCTTGCTGAACCATGAGTCGATACGCACGAAGGCTATGTTGCCCGCGATGTTGACATCCACCACCTCGTAAGTCACTTCCTCCTTGCCCGTCTGCTCCAGACCTTCGAAAAGAGAATTGACGGGCACAGTTGTAATCTTACCATTCTCCACCCACGACATGGTGGCGTGTTCGGTAAAAGCCTGCTGGCCATTTTCACGGCTCCCTTGACGGCCAGCCTCTGCATAAAGTTCCACTGCTTCAAGGATCGCAGCCATCTTTTCATTGTTCTTGTTCATTGTTTCGTTGTTTTTATTGATTACACTTTGTTTGCTTGTTTGAGCCATCATTGTCGTTGAACTGATGCACAACAGCATGGATAGAATCAAGACACCTCTAAGTTTCTTCATGGCTTATTTCTTGATGGTGTTTGAATTCTGGTTGTATGCCTTGGCCACGCATTTCCATTGGCCTTCAATCTTCAATAACAGTAATACGTCGGTGAAGTCGATGGAGCCGCCCCAGCCCTCTTCCAACAC
>Ga0247609_10001162_pt1 | contig 32580 bp, 28 predicted proteins | sample 172DNAGHGlowgp2_FD_193487 | JGI IMG/M metagenome (GOLD analysis project Ga0247609, IMG submission 193487) | Sheep rumen microbial communities from Palmerston North, Manawatu-Wanganui, New Zealand - 1728 DNA GHGlow gp2 | ecosystem: Host-associated > Mammals > Digestive system > Stomach > Rumen ... | reverse complement strand
TTTTGCGCCACCCAAAAACGGGTGGCGCAAAATTACAAATAATTTATTATCAAGACGTTATGTTTTTAGTTAAAAATGAGTGACGAAGTCAGGAAAAAGGGACCTGTCCACTTGGACAAGTCCCTTTACTTATATCAGAGTGATGATTACTCCTCTACAGCTGCCTGGGCGGCGAGGCGTGCGATAGGCACACGGAATGGAGTCTTTAATGTCCTTTGGGACATTGCTCTCCTTTCCCGCATCCACAGTCACTTCCGCATCCACAGTCCTTTCCACAGCTACAGTCACATCCACAGCTACAGTCACATCCGCATCCGCAGCCTTTGCTTTTGCCGCGAATCTGCCGCCAGAAATGCCTTAAGGCGATAACGGCGGCGATGGCAATGATGATTCCTACGATAACTGTCTGCATGTTCATTGTCTTTTCTCCTTTCTGGGGTTAAGTCGCCTATTACATCATACTCCCTACTTGATACACTAACGTCGAGCACACCCAAGCCAGCAACGTGGTATAGACTATCGTGAAGAAAGCCCATTTCAATCGTCCTGATTCGTTCTTGATGGCAATGCACGTCGGGATACATGGCATATACAACAGCACGAAAATCATAAACGACAAGGCCGATAACGTCGTCATCCCACTCTTGCGCAAGATACCCGACAAACGGGCTTCGTCTGCAGCCTCATCATCTAACTGCTCTGTTTCAGCGTCTGTCTGGCTGTAGAGCACACCCATCGTCGAAGCCACAATCTCCTTGGCGGCGGTTCCGGCAAGGATGCTCACTCCCTCACGCCAGGCAAAACCACAGGGACGGATGACTGGTTCAATCATCTGACCTAACTGGCCGATATAACTGTTCTTCATCTGGAGTTCATTGCTGTTGGCAACCATACTGGCCTTTTCTTCACCATCAGAACTGTTCTCATAGCGAGGGTAGTAACTCAATGCCCAGATGATAATGGATGCCACAAGGATGGTGGTACCCATCTTCTTCAGGTATTGACGGCCTTTCTCCCATGTATGACGGAAAACTGACTTCCATGAGGGAAGACGGTAGGGGGGCAGTTCCATCACGAAAGGACTGCTGTCGCCCTTCACCAAGTAACGGCTGAATAGACGCGCCATCAACACCGACATGAGGATGCCAAGCGTGTAAAGACCCAGCAGAACCAACGCCTTGTGATGGGCAAAGAATGCACCGATGATGATGATATAAACAGGAAGTCGCGCGGAGCAGGACATCAACGGAACAATCAACATCGTAATCAGACGGGATTTGCGGTCCTCTATCGTACGGGTGGCCATCACGGCGGGGATACTGCAACCAAAACCCATCACCATCGGGATGAACGACTTGCCATGTAGACCCATTTTGTGCATGATTCGGTCCATGATGAAAGCGGCGCGGGCCATGTAGCCGGAGTCCTCCATCCAAGAGATGAAAGCGTAGAGAATCATGATGTTGGGTAAGAAGATAATCACACCACCGACACCGGCGATGATTCCATCGACAATCAAGTCCTTCAACGGACCGTCACCATGCAGATTGCTGTTGCTGATGCTTTTACCCAACCAACCCACAAGGGAATCTATCCAGTCCATCGGGTACTGGCCGATGTTGAACGTGCAATAGAACATTAAATACAACAGCAGGAAGAAGATGGGGAAACCAAGATAACGGTTGGTCACGATGCTGTCTATCGTCTTTGTCATCAAACGGCTGTGGCTGTTCTTATGCACATTCACAAAACACTCTTTCAACGCACCCTGGACATAACCGTACTTGGCGTCAGTGATGGCGGTCTCGCTGTCTTCCTGCATCTCGTTGAGTATGTCCTGCTGGCATCTCTTTCGGCAAGTGATGATGTCTTCGTAGTTCTCGAAGTCACTGATGATTTGGGCAATCTGCTTGTCGTTCTCCAACAGCTTAATCGAGATGAAACGGGCGGAGTAATTGTGGTGGGGCTCGGGGTTCACACGCACCAAGGATTCCACCGTATCGATGTATTTCTCGATAATCTGACCATGGTTGATGTGAATGTGGCGGTAGAACTGGCCGTGACCCTCATAGATGGAGATGATGTGGTGAAACAATTCCTCCACACCAGCACCTGTTCGACCCACTGTCGGGACCAGTTTCACGCCCAACAGTTTGCCCAGCTGGTCCTGGTCAAGTTTGTTGCCGCTTTCGAGGAACTCATCGTACATGTTCAACGCGATAATCATCGGCACATCCATGTCTATCAACTGGCATGTCAAATACAGGTTGCGCTCAAGATTCGAGGCATCAACAACATTCACTATCACATCGGGAGTCTGCTCGATGATATGACGGCGGACGTACAATTCCTCGGGGGTGTAAGCGGAAAGGGAGTAAGTGCCAGGCAGGTCGGTGATGTTGAAACGGTAGCCTTCTTGCTCGAAATGCCCCGTCTTGGCATCTACTGTCACACCACTGTAGTTGCCCACACGTTCATGGGCCCCAGAGGCGATGTTGAACAGGCTCGTCTTACCACAGTTCGGATTGCCCACGAAGGCAACATTAATCACATGTCCCTTGGCCTCTGTGGCGCGACGAAGCAAGTCGGAACCGGCAGGAACAGGGGTGGCGTCCATCTCATGTTCTCGCTCCCATTGCTCTGCTTCTTGTTGGTTTAGCACTTCTATCAACTCTGACTCGGCATGACGCAGGCTCACCTCATAGTCCATCACACGGTATTTCACAGGGTCACGCAAGGGAGCGTTCAACAACACTTCCACCATCTGCCCCTTGATGAAACCCATCTCCACGATACGCTTGCGAAAACCACCATGACCGTTCACCTTCACAATCATGCCGCTCTCACCGCTTTTCAACTCTGATAATCTCATATTCTATCTGCCTGTTGTCTTTTGAAATGCAAATTTACTCCTTTTATGTGAATCTCGCAATCCCTATTAGTGAGTAAAAACGACGTATAAGTCCATTCTTTTCTCTTTTTGTACAAATAAATACTCACAAATGATGATTGTATAAAATCAGTAATATGTGTAACTTTGCATATGTTATTTCTGTTATGAGTGTTACGAGATATGGATTATATTTTTAAGGTCACAGATAAATTGAGTGATATCATTGCCAACGACTACAGGTTGTTGCAGATTGTCTCACGCTTTGGCATTTCACTCGGATTCGGAGAGAAAACCATCAGTGAGGTGTGCGCGGATGCCGGTATTGACCGTAATACTTTCCTTGCTGTCATCAACTATGTCAAGAGTGGGGCAGAGCCAGTTCCACAAAGTGTACCCAATATTTCTGTCGAGACTCTCGTGAGGTTTTTGAGGGAAACTCATGCCTATTACCTGGAGTATCAGTTCCCGAGCATCAGGCGGAAACTACTCAGCAGCATTGATTGCAGCCTCAAGAACGAGGTCGCATTCCTCTTCCTCAAATTCTATGATGACTACACGGAAGAGGTGCGGACACACATGGATTTCGAGAGCTCTACGGTCTTCTCTTTTGTGGACCAACTGCTCAAGGGAGAAATGCCCACCCATGAGAGTGTGCACCTCATGTCTAAACATCACGACAAGATGGAAGAGAGGCTAGGGGAACTCCAGAATCTCTTCCTCCAGTATTATCCTCAAAAAGAGAACAACAACGAACTCATGGACGTGTTGCTCTCTATATACCGTTGTGAGGAGGACCTGAACATTCACTGCCTCATCGAGGACAATATCTTTGTGCCGGCTGTAAGGAAACTTGAACATGCCAACAAAATCCGTCGGCCTAAACGTGTCAAGGAAGAACTTGAAATATCTCAATCGACGGATTCTGAACTCTCGCAAAGGGAGAAGGAAATCGTATCCTGCGTCGCTAAAGGCATGGCCAATAAGGAAATCGCTGACATTCTTTGCCTCTCCATCAACACTGTCACGACACACCGCAGAAACATAGCGCGCAAATTGCGTATCCATTCCTCAGCGGGTATCACCATTTACGCCATCGTCAACAAACTCGTCACCCTCGAAGAAGTCAACATGTAGTCGGCGAGTTTGAGGATGACGAGTCTTCTTTAAGGTCGAGTACAGAACCATATCATGGTTCTGATGAGGGTCTGTTATTCGAATTCTTTGCGTATCCTCACCTCTATCCCTGCGTCTTTCAGTGCCTCAGGAATACCGCTGACATCGGTTTTGCCGAAGTGATAGGGGAATAGCACGGAGGGCTTGATGCGCTTGGCTGCGCTGACCAACTGGTCTGTTGTCATGGTGTAAGGCTGGTTGCAAGGCAGGAAAGCGATGTCAATTTTCCCTAAGTTATCCATTTCTGGAATATCCTCTGTATCACCGGCTATATACACGCGCAGACCGTCTATCGTCAGGATGAAACCATTGTCTCTTCCTTTGGGGTGGAACTGAAGATGCCCTTCTGTCGTATTGTACGCTGGAACGGCTTCTACCTTGATGTCGCCCAACATCATGTTGTCACCATTGGCCATGATGTCGCCGTAGCCTAACATGTCGGCGCAACGTTTGTTCGTCACCAGCTTTGTGCCTTCCTTGGTCAAGGCCTTGATGGCTTCCTTGTCGAAGTGGTCGCCATGCTCATGGGTCACCAGAATATAGTCGGCTTGGGGAAACTGGCTGTAGTCAGTGACACGGTCGCCCAACTGACGGACGGGGTCTACCTCTATCTCCTTTCCTTCATGACTAATGCGGAGGGAGGCGTGAAGCAAGGCCTGAATGGCTATTTGATGCCCCCCAGGAGTGGTAAAGGTGTCGCCCTGGGCTTCATCCCCCTTGACAACTGGTTTGCGGGTGATGCTCCATGCCATGATGCCACCCTTGAGGTTCACGACTTTGAAACCCGCTTTGGAGAGCATTTTTGCAGCGGAAGCGGAACGACGGCCGCTCTTGCAATAAACGGCGACAGGATGTTCTTTGTTCAATCTGGCAATCGCGTTGTCCAGAAAACTGTTTTCTTTCACATCGATGTTCATGGCTCCTTCGATATGGCCCTCAGCGAATTCTTCTGCGGTGCGGACATCAAGGAGTTGGACATTGTCCCCGCGGATGTACTCTGAAAAAGCATCGACGTTCAAGGAATCGTAAGTGGCTGATGTGCAGCCCATCGGCAGTTGGAGACCTACCAATGACAAGAGTAGTGCAAATGTTTTTTTCATAATCTTTATGGTTTTATAATGCTGATATTAAATAATCAATCAGGCAGTATCTCAACATGAAGATGATAGCCAGTATGATGATGGTGGGATTCAGACGTTCCCACTTCCTCGCGATGGCATTGAGAAGAACGTATGTGATGATGCCCTGAAGAATACCGTCGCTGATGCTGCCTGCCATCACCATGACGATGATGGTGATGAAACACGGAATGCTGATGGCATAGTCATCGAACGTCAGTTCTTTCACGTTCGAGAACATCATCAAACCAATGATAATCAAAACGGGACTGGTGGCTGCAGAGGGGATGGAGAGGAACAATGGAGAGAAAAACAACGATATAATGAAGAACAAGGCAATCGAAGCAGCGGTCAGACCTGTGCGGCCGCCTGCGCCTACACCTGAAGCCGACTCTACGTATGTGGTGGTTGTGGAGGCACCTACACATGCACCCGCGGTGGTGGCTATGGCGTCAGCTAGGAGGGCTTCGTTCAATCTTGGAATCGTACCGTCCTTTTTTATCATACCTGCTGAACTCATCACGCCGATTAAGGTTCCAATCGTATCGAACAAGTCGAAGAAGAGGAAAGTAAATACCACTAGAATCATGTCTGTAGTGAGGATGTTATGCCACTCAAACTGCATACAAAGTGGTGATACATCTGGTGGCATGCCGATGATGCTGTTCATATGGGTGACACCCATAGGGATACCGATGAGAGCGGTGACAAGAATGCCGATGAGCAAGGCGCCTCTCACTTTGTAGATGAGAAGGATTGAAATCAGCATCAAACCGATGACACAAAGCTGGGTCGGAGCAGAGGTGAAGTCTCCCAAGGTGATGATGGTGCTTTCGTCAGGAACAACCAAACCACTGTTCTTCATACCTAAGGATGTGATGAACAGACCGATTCCAACGGAGATGGCGGCTTTCATCTGATGGGGAATGGAGTTGACGATGAGTGCGCGAATCTTCGTCACACTCAAGATGATGAAGAGAATGCCCTCTAAGAGGATGGCTGTGAGAGCGAACTGCCATGAATAACCCATCGCGAGGCATACTGTATAGACGAAGAATGCGTTCAAGCCCATGCCTGGAGCGAGGCCAAAGGGAAGTTTGGCATATATGGCCATAACTAAGGTACCAATGACTGACGCTATCACGGTGGCGGTGAACACTGCTCCGGTGTCCATGCCCTTATCGGCAAGGACGGAGAAAATGCTCGGATTGACGGCGAGAATATACGCCATCGTCAGAAAAGAGGTCAGGCCTGCTGTGATTTCTGTCCTGACACTGTGCTTTGAGGAATCAAAGCCGAAGAGTTTTTGAAGTAACATATTAGTGCTTTTTATGATTGGTCAGAATGTCGTAAGGTCAAGGGTTCGTGATGGATGATGAGGTGCTTGAGAATAGCGTTTTGTGTGACTGTCTCTCACTTGAACAGCAAAGGGACAAAGGCGCTTAGGCATCTGCGCCAGGTCAGCCACTCATGCCCCGTACCATCAGAACAGTAGAACTGGTTATGAATGCCCATCTCGGTGAGACGGTCGCTGATAGCCTCAGTGTTGTAGTCCTCGTTGCTGCCGCAACCGAAGAAGAACACTTTCAACCGGGAGTTGAACGCATCGGCGTCAGTGAAGGTACGGTTGTAGACCGCATCTAATTGCTCCGGACCAAAAGCGAACGAACCGCTGAAGGTGCCGATATAAGCGAACCACTCAGGATGCTGCAGTGCTAAGTCAAGGGTCTGCCGGCCACCTATTGAGGTTCCTGCCATTGCCCTCTGTTCACGTGTGCCTCTTGTACGGAAGGCACTGTCGATGGCTGGGATAAGGTCTTTCATCATGATGGGGAGAAAGTCTGAGCCATAGTCAGACTCCGTGACACCAGGATGTTCCAATGTGTAATCGTAATAACTCAGGCCGATGTTACCGCTGTCTAACACCACAATCATGGGCTCACATGCCTTTGTGGCTATCAGATTGTCCATAATCTGGCTCAATTTGCCTTGCTCTGCCCATGCGTGCTCGTTCTCACGCATGCCATGCTGCAAGTACAGCACTGGATAGCGTCTTCCTGACGAAGCGTCGTAATCGGCTGGGGTATAAACGTAACTGTGGCGTTGACGACCCTCGACCGACGAATAGTACTCGAAGTCGTTCAGACGACCGTGGGCCACACGCTGGACACGGTAAAAGTCACCCGACGGGCCTTCGGGAATCTCTATCGCATTGACACCGCCTTTCCAACCGCAATAAAGGCGACTGCTGCCATCCACAGCGTATTCGCCATCTACATAATAGCGGTAGAGGTGGAAACCAACGGGTAGTGGACGGCTCACACCGTACCAGTAGCCTTTTTCGCCTTTCTGCATCTGAAAGTCGCTGCCCATGCAATGCACCACCACTTCTGTTGCTTCTGGAGCATACAAACGGAAGTAACCTCGACGCTCACTGTCGTATCTTGGCCATTCTTCTCCATCTTTGGCTGTTTCAGACACCATGCTGCGGCTGAGGATGTCCACCTCGGCGATGAAAGCCATCCAAGGCGTTTCCCTGTCAACCTTAACGCTCGTCAGAAAGCACAAGCAGAATAACAGAAGGCGTTTTAGCATGCCGAAAGAAGATGTGTGTGGTTTCGATTCACAAAATTAGCGGAAAAAAATGAATTCTTGCCTATAATCCAGAATTATTTCTTAAATTTGTCCATCAAAAGGCATGGCGCTCTTTCATCATGCCCAAAACGTGACTGCTCTATGGAGGAACTGAAAAAATATCTGGAACAGGATGGTGTGTTGGGAGTGGTACGTTCCATCAAGGGCGACGTGCGCTTCTTCCGGCATCGAGGGATTTTCGACCTCTTCAACCTGCTGGAGACTGACCCCGGTTTCATGAGCGAGGGAACTATGGCCGACAAGGTCATAGGGCGTGGAGCGGCGCTGCTCCTTGTCAAAGGAGGCATTGCAAAGGTATATGCGAGGCTGATAAGCCTGCCTGCCATTGAAGTGCTGGAAAAGAACGGCATACCGGTGACTTTCGACAAACAGGTGCCGCATATCATCAACCGCGATGGCACTGACATCTGCCCTGTGGAGAAACTCACCTCCCATACTTCTGACCCTGAAGAAGCATTCTCCTTGATTGCAGACTTTGTGCAAAGAATGAATAAAACTAAACAATAACCCTATGAACGCAAATGTATCCAACGTCGTGCTCTATCAATTGAGCTACGACAAAATGAAAACCTATCTCGTAGCGTCCCTTTTTGTGGCGGGGAATATTCTCTTGCCACAACTCTGCCACCTTATCCCTCAAGGAGGCCTGATTCTTCTGCCTATCTACTTCTTCACACTTGTCGGAGCCTACAAATATGGATTCACTGTAGGTCTGGCCACTGCTGTTCTGTCACCACTGGTCAACAACCTGCTTTTCGGTATGCCGCCAGCACCCATGTTGCCCGTCATCCTGGTGAAGAGCAGCCTTCTTGCTTTCGCCGCAGCCTGGATTGCACAGCGCACCCAGCGTGTCACATTGCTCAATGTCGCTCTCGCAGTACTGGCTTATCAGGCTGTAGGAACACTGGTGGAGTGGGGTATGGCAGGCTCATTACAGAAAGCCCTTCAGGATATCACCCTCGGATGGCCAGGTATCGCCATACAGATTGTCGGCGGTTACCTCATCCTCCGCTATCTCATGAAAAAGTAATACATCCATTTGCACGATGAAAAAAGACCGTGTGGCATTTCTGTCGCACGGTCTTTTGATATAGGGAGAACTTCTTCAATTCGATTGGAGTGCTTCTGTCAGTGCTTTGGCTAACTGGTCAGGGCAACTCGTCGGTTTCATGCCGCAGCGGATGCCTTCTAAGCGCTTGATTACTTCATCAGCCTCCATGCCCTCCACCAACTGAGAAAGACCGATAGTGTTGCCTGGACAGCCGTTCACGAACTGAAGGTTGTGCACACGGTTCTCATCGTCCAAGTCAAAGATGACTTGCTTGCTGCAAGTACCTCTGTTTTCATGTGTGAAATGTCTCATAATCAAAGGCGAAGATTCTATGATTCTCTATTATTTGATGAGGAAAAACCGAACTTGCTTGCACTATGCCGAGCGTGAGGGTGGAAGACAATGTTCATTGTTCAATAATCAATGTTCAATGTTCAATGTTCAATGGTCAATGTTCAACGTTCAATGCCCAATGTTCAATGTCCAATGTTCAATGTCCAATGTTCAATGCCCAATGGTCAATGTTCAATGATCAATGTTCAATGTCTAATGTTCAATGTCCAATGTCCAATGGTCAATGTTCAATGTCCAATGTCCAATGGTCAATGTCCAATGGTCAATGTTCAATGGTCAATGTTCAATGCTCAATGTTCAATGTCCAATGGTCAATGTCCAATGGTCAATGTTCAATGGTCAATGTTCAATGTTCAATGTTCAATGGTCAATGTTCAACGTTCAATGTTCAATGTCCAATGTCCAATGTTCAATGTCCAATGTTCAATGCCCAATGTTCAATGTTCAATGTTCAATGTCCAATGTCTAATGTTCAATGTTCAATGGTCAATGGTCAATGTTCAAATACTCTGCTCTGCCAATGCGCTGAGGTCCTTCTCGGCGATGAAGGTCAAGTTGTTGAGGATGATGGTCTCGCGGGTCTTGTCGGCATTGTCGGTGCGGAACACGATGATGCCCTTGCCCTTCAGCAGGAAGGTATACATATAAGTGATGCTGATACCTTCGTTTGTGAACAACTCGATGGCGTCGGCTGCACTGCCTGGCTTGTTCTCAAGCACCAAGGCGAACACGTCGGAGAGAGCTACAGGAATGCCTGCGTCCTTCAGAATGAGATAGGCGCGGGTGGGCTCGCTGCAAATCACACGGTAGATGCCGTACTCAACGGTGTCGGCGATGGCGGAAGCTATCAACTGGATGTTGGCGTCCTTCAATATTTTCAATACTTTCACGAGAGTACCGCTTTTGTTCTCGATGAAAATGGATAACTGGTTGATGGTCATAGTTGTGTCTTTTTTATTAAGGTTGATAATTCTTTTGATGTAGGGACGCGACGCGTCGCGTCCTTTCTTGTGTTATTGTTGCGTCCGTTCATCTGTTTTTATAACGTCAGAACTTCTTGCGGAGGTCTTTCACTCTCACTGCCTTGCCCTCGTCGCTGGCCTTCAGACTGCCCTTTGGCACAAGACGAACCTTAGGGGTCACCAGAATCTCGTCCTTCAACTGACGGGTGATTTCCTTGGTCAACTGACTTAGGCGTCCGTAGTCATCGGTGAAGAGTTGGCTGATTTCCACGTCTACGGTCATGAAGTCACCCGTGTTGTCGGTGTCCAAGGTAATCAGGTAGTCGCTCGACAATTCCTTGAACTTCAAGAGTATCTTCTCAATCTGAATCGGGAAGATGTTCACACCCTTGAGGATAATCATGTCGTCGCTGCGGCCTTGCAGACGCTGGATACGGCGATGGGTGCGGCCGCATGGGCATTCACCTGACATGATGGCGGTCAAGTCACGAGTACGGTAACGGAGCAAAGGCATACCCTCGCGGTTGATGGTGGTCAGCACCAACTCGCCGATTTGGCCGTCTGGCACTGGCTCAAGGGTCTGAGGGTCGATAATCTCAACGATGAAGTAGTCTTCCCAAATGTGAAGGCCGTTCTGCTCCTGGCATTCGAAGGCGACGCCCGGTCCCATCATTTCACTGATACCGTAGGAATTGTAGGCCTTGACATGAAGGTCGTGCTCGATGCGCTGACGCTGCTCCTCGCTGTGAGGTTCAGCACCGATGCACAGCACACGCAGTTTCGTGTCGCGGGCTGGATCCACTCCTTCCTCTTTCATCACCTCGTAAATACGGGAGGCGTAACTCGGAATAGCGTGGACAACGGTTGTGCCGAAGTCCTTGATGAACTTAATCTGACGCTTCGTGTTGCCGGCGGCAGCGGGAACAGTGAGCATACCCACCTTCTCTGCACCGTACTGGAATCCTAAACCAGCAGTGAACATACCGTAGCCTGCTGAGTTCTGGAATACATCCTCGGGACGGCTGCCTACCATCCACAGGCAACGAGCAACGGCATTGGCCCATTCGTTGAGGTCTTTCTGGGTGTGAAGCACAACGGTGGGATTGCCTGTCGTACCACTCGAGGAGTGTAGACGGACGCAGTCCTTCATCGGTACGGTCGAAAGACCGAACGGATAGTGGCTACGAAGGTCATCCTTGGTGGTGAAAGGCAGTTTGCGCACGTCGTCGAGCGACTGGATATCGTCGGCGGTGATGCCTAATTCCGCAAACTTGTCCTGGTAGAACTGAGTGTTCAGACAACGGTTTACTGTTGCCTTGAGCCTCTCCAACTGCAATTTCTCCAGCTCCTGGCGAGGCATGGTTTCCATTTCGGGATTGAAATAGGGTGAGTAAGTCATTGTTTCTTTCTGTAGAGTTTATAGTTATTAGTTATTGTCGTATGGCTCTTATGCCTTACTTCATCTTGCGCTTGTCGAGCACCCTCACGCTCTTGCCCTGGCTGCGCTCAATGGAACCTGGAGCCTTGAGCTCCACCTTGGCGCCAATGCTGAGCACACTCCTGAGTTTGGCTTCCACCTTCTTGCGGAGGTTCTCCACAGCACCCGGAGTATCGAAGTCGCTGGTGAAGTAGTCGGGGCGTACCTCCACCTGAACGGTGAGCGTGTCGAGATTGTTGACGCGGTCGATGATGAGCATGTAACGGGGAGCGATTTCCGGAATGGCGAGTACCACTGACTCCACCTGTGATGGGAACACGTTGATACCGCGGATGATGAGCATGTCGTCGCTGCGGCCCTCAATGGCGGTCATGCGAACGGCTGTGCGGCCGCAGTTGCATTCTCCTTCCATCAGCGAAGTGATGTCGCGGGTACGGTAACGAAGCACGGGCATGCCCTCCTTGGTGAGGGTGGTGAACACAAGCTCGCCTTTCTGGCCTCGTGGCAGGGGCTCAAGGGTCACTGGGTTGATAATCTCAGGGAAGAAATGGTCTTCGCAGATGTGGGAGCCGTTCTGGCACTGGCACTCGTAACTTACGCTCGGACCCATCACCTCGCTCAAACCGTAGATGTTGTAGCCCTTCAAGCCTAAGCGGTCCTGAATCTCCTTGCGCATACTCTCTGTCCATGGCTCGGCACCAAAAGCACCGACACGGAGTTTGATCTGGTCCTTGGTAATGCCCATCTTCTCCATGGTCTCGGCTAGGTACAATGCATAAGATGGAGTGCAGGCGATGCCTGTGATGCCAAGGTCGCGGAGCAATTTAGCGTGTTTCTCTGTGTTGCCCGTCGAGGCGGGAACCACTGCGGCACCCACATTCTCCACACCGTTGTGAGCTCCAAGACCACCCGTGAAGAGGCCATAGCCGTAGGCCACAGACATGATGTCATTCCTGCCGATACCGAAAGCGGTGAGGCTGCGCGACATACACTCTGTCCAAATGGCGATGTCTTTACGGGTGTAGCCTACAATCGTCGGGTTGCCTGTGGTGCCTGAGGAGGCGTGAACACGGATAATCTGACTCATCGGAGCGGCTTGCAGACCGATGGGGTAGTTATCGCGAAGGTCTTTCTTCGTTGTGTAGGGCAGTTTTGTGATGTCTTCTATCGTCTGGATGTCGTCAGGAATAAGGTCCCTTTCCTGCAACTTCTTACGGTAGAAAGGCACGTTGTGGTAAACGTATTCAACAACCTTGTGCAGACGTTTTCCTTGCAAAGCCGACATCTCGTCGCGGCTCATGCATTCTTTGTTCTGGTTCCAAATCATTATGTTTTTCAGTTTTTGTGGGGTGAAATATTGGTTTTATTGTTGTGTTGTGTGCTTCTTTCCTGAAAGCAGGTTTCCCAAGTCTCTTCAGTCTTCCTAAATCCCTTTCAGTCCCAAGTCGAAGGCCTTGAGGTTGTCCTCCACCACTTTCTCGCCCTTACGTGCGAAGATGGTGGCGATGGCAGAACGCAACTGGTCCGCACTCAGAATCTCGATGTAGGGAGCGGCCATACCCAGCAGAATCATATTGGCGCTCTTGTGCACTTTGTGCTCCTTGGCCATGTCCTCAATCGGTAGTTGAACTACATGAGGTAACGATGAGATTTCATTGAATAACTTATTCTCATCTGGGTAGTTAGGAATGTTTATAAAAGTGTTACTTGAAGTGATTACCCAACTCTCCTTGTTGATGTAGGGAAGGTAGCGCAGGGCTTCCATGGGCTCCATGGAGATGATGATGTCGGCTGCTCCCTGGGGGATGAGGTCGCTGAAAATCTCGTCGGTGCTCAAACGGAGATTGCTCTGAACGTCACCGCCACGCTGGCTCATTCCGTGTACCTCGGCTTGCTTCAGGTTCAGACCGGCTTCTGTGGCGGCCTCGCCGATGACTGTGGCGATGGAGAGGATACCCTGACCTCCTACGCCGGATAGTATGATGTCTTTTTTCATGTCCTTATTTTTTTCGGGAGTTATAGGTGGGAGTTAGTTCTAACTTCCATTTTAACTCCCATTTCTACTTCCATTTTATCTCCCATTTCATTTTTTACGTGACTTGCGCGCCAAGGTTCTTAAACACTCACGGCGAGGGATAATCACCGACACGCCTTTGTAGTTGATCTCATCACGGATGGTTTTGGTGATTTCCTCCATATTCTTGGGCAATGGAACAACCACCCTCACATGCTCTGGCTCAACACCCAAACCAAGGCAGATGGCCTCGAACTTGTTGGTACCGGCGGAGTCCTGACCACCTGTCATTGCGGTGGTGAGGTTGTCGGAAATGACGACTGTGATGTTGGCCTTGTCGTTCACGGCGTCAAGCAGACCAGTCATGCCGGAATGGGTGAAGGTGGAGTCACCGATAACGGCGATAGCGGGGAACACTCCTGCATCGGCGGCGCCTTTGGCCATTGTGATGCTCGCTCCCATATCCACACAGCTGTCTATCGAACGGAATGGAGGCAAGGCTCCTAATGTGTAACAACCAATATCACCGAAAATGCGTGCGTCTGGATATTCGGCTGCCACCTTGTTCAGCGCGTTGTAGACATCGCGGTGACCGCAGCCTTGGCACAGTGCGGGAGGACGGCCCACCACGTTCTCAGCGGCTGAAAGGGCTTCTGATGTCTCTTTGCCAAAAGCCTTGGCGACACTGTCGGGCGTAAGCTCGCCTGTACGGGGTAACTTGCCGGTCAGACGACCCTCGATGGGGTAGTCGGCACCGACAACCGTGCGGACCAGTTCTTCCACCACAGGCTGGCCGTCTTCCACCACGAGGATGCTTGTGCAGTCGGCTGCCAGCTGTTTGATTTTCTCTACGGGCATGGGGTATTGCGACAGCTTGAGCATCTCTACGTTTTCGGGACGGGTCTCTCTGACGTAGTTGTAAGCGATACCACAGGCAATCACTCCCAGTTTGTCGGTTCCGTCACCAAAACATTCTGTCTTGTTATAAGCCGAGTCTTCGCTGGCTTGCTCTATTTCTGTTTGTTTGTTGACAAGACTCAGGTACTGACGGCGGGCATTGGCGGGCAACAACACCCAATGGGTGCGGTCGTTGTCGGGCGACAGGGCGTTCTCGGCCTTGCAATCACCAATAGTCACTGCGGCGCGAGAGTGGGCCAGACGGGTTACAACGCGCATCAGCACGGGTAGCTTCAAGCGTTCCGACAATGCAAAGGCGTCGCTGACCATGTCGTAGGCCTCCTGCTGTGTCGAGGGCTCGAAAATGGGAATCATGGCGAACTTACCGTAGAAACGGGAGTCCTGCTCGTTCTGGGAAGAGTGCATTGAGGGGTCATCGGCGGCGAGCACTATCAGACCACCGTTCACTCCAGTCACTGCCGAGTTCACAAAGGCATCGGCACACACATTCATACCCACATGTTTCATGCACACCAAGGCGCGCTTGCCTGCGTACGACATGCCTAAAGCGGCCTCCATTGCGGTCTTCTCGTTCGTGCACCAACGGCTGTGTACTCCGCGCTCGCGTGCCAAGGCATTGCCCTGGATGAACTCGGTGATTTCGGTCGAAGGCGTTCCTGGGTAGGCGTAAACCCCTGACAGACCTGCATTGATTGCACCAAGTGCAATCGCTTCATCGCCTAAAAGCAGTTTCTTTTCCAAAATGTATGGTTTTACGTTTGAATATTCAATAATATATGATTTTGTCAGTCAAATACCGCTTTTCCGTGCGGGATTGACATACAAAATGCAAAATTAGTGATAATTTTCCATTTATGCGTATGTTTTCCTGTTTTTATTTATTTTTAAGTTCAACATAGAAGTCCAAAAAGAGTGATAACCCGCCAAAAAACCTCCCTTTTTCGAGGGAGGGACCAAGGTGGGTATTCTATTTTACCACGAGTTTTTTACCATTGCAGATATATATGCCTGGGGGTGTAGGCTTGCCGTTGAGCTTACGTCATATTCGCTCAAACCGATTCTTTATGTGCGCTGCCTTACGGATACCATGATTTCTCTTCCGTATCCCTTGATGTTGACCCTAAACGGCCTGAAAACACAAAAAGACGCCTTAGTTGTCTACCAAGGCGTCTTTTTGTGGTGCGTTACTTAGAACTACTTATTCAATTATCTTTGTAACTTTTTGAATTTCAGTTACCTATAGTATTCGTTCATCAAGGTGTTGAGGAACTCCAAGTTGTAGTAGTTGCTGTAGTCGGGGATGGTGCAATCTCCGTCTTCTGTCTCGAAGGTGATGTCGTCGCCAAGCGCAATGGGGATGGTGGGGGTGATACCTCCGTCGATGTTCTGCATGTTTTTGTCAACAAGGCGCGAGCGATGGCTGGAGATATTGTAACTCAAGCCCTCAGGGGTGGTCATGGATTGCACGCAGCAACTGCCACCACCGCTCTTCTCGCCGATGATGGGGAGCCCTTGGTCCTTGGCCAGTGCGGGAAGCAGGTTACCGCACGAGAAACTGGAAGAACTCTGAAGAATGCCGAAATTGAGGTGGTACTTCACTTCTTTGTCATCGGCATCAATCTTACCATTGAAATTACGGTCCACTTCGTATGTGATGATGGAGTGCATGCCGGTTAAAGCGTTCACACTACAGACGAAACTGTTGCCGTTCATGACCGAATTGATGGTCACAACAAGGTCGGAACATCCTCCTCCATTGTTGGTGATGTCCAGAATGAAGTTTTCCACCTCGGGGTCAGCCTCTGCCTGTTGCAGCGCATCGACAAACTGAACAAATGGGTCGCCGGGGCACGTTTCGGGCGTAGGTATGGAAGCTTGACCTGCATAATACTGATTCCATGCATTGAGGTCATTGTATTCGAAACTGTCAAAGACGCAGACAGCCGTGTTGCCATACTTCACGTAATACTCACCTTCTCCATAGGCATTGCTGCGGAGCTGTTGACGGCCGTTTGAACGGTTTTCGCCCTCTTCTGCTTCGAGTGCAATGTTAATGATCAAGTCGGAATAGTTGCTGAACAACTCCGTCTGCTGTTCTTCCTCGGCATCGTATTGCTCTTCGAAATCAGGATAGGACGATGTGAATTCACTCACATCGAGGTTCGTATGGCCGCCATCGAATAAAAAGCAACCGAGCAGTTTCATGCCTGCCATGTACTCGAGATTGTTGGTGGATTGCAGCAATTTTTTGACCAATTCGCCTGCCTCGCCTTGTGCGGAGAGGGCTTTGTCAAGACCGTCGGTTTTCATCTTGGCTTCGATGGCGCTACGCCCTGGATAACCGAAGAAGTGGTCGAGCGTGAAGCAGAGGTTACGGTAACTGAAGGATGCCATTTCTGCTGAGCGGGTTTCGTGGCAGAGGGGACGGTAGTAGTCTTCGTCGAAGTCTTCTGGACCACTAGCGAGGGGGTCGGCTAACACAACAATCCGCTCACCATTGAAGCAGGCACGGTGATTCTCACCGTCGGTGTAGAGGTCATTGATGGTGGCCAGGGGAAAGTAGACTGCATGGCCGTCACCGCGAAGGTCGATGCCGTATTTGCCGTAATCTAAAGTGACAGGAACCGCTGCAGGCATTGTCATTACGCTGGAGAAGGTCAGGAAAGGCGAACTGTCGTACGACACATTGGGCATACCAGGCTTGATGAGGCCCATCATATTGGTGAAAGCCTCGTAGTCCGTGCTGGAGAATGTTTCTTTTCTGGTATCGACGATGGCCTTGCCCGTAGGACTGGTCAGTTCATACAGTCCCTCTTCTTTGTAGTTTACACTGTATTGGGCACCAGGTATCATCAGACGATGGTAGTCGGCGGTGCTGATGTAGGCCACATCGCCCATGTCTTCATAGTAGCGAAGGGTGACTGTACCAGCATCAACGCCACTTCGGTTCACTGGCACTTCTCGCTCGGTGAACTTCTTTAGGTCGTTATCGTCAAGCGCTGTGGGGTTGTCTGGCTGAGAGGGGTCGTCTTCCTTGTCGGAGCAAGACACTATGGTTAATGACACGGACGCGATGAGCATCCATAGTCTCAATGTTTTCTTATTCATTTTTTTGTGTTATTTACTGAAGTTTCGGAAGTTATAAAATGAAGTTAAATAGGGAGTTAAGCCTGCAATGCTGGCTGGAAGTTAAGCACTTTCGTGCTGGACAATACTAATTAATTAAGAGTTAAGAATTAAGAGTTAAGAAAATAACTATTGTCCTGTGCAAAGCACATAACTCCCAAGAGCGTAGCGAGTTTACTTCCATTTTTACTTCCATTTTTACTTCCGAAAGATGAGTGATTTAGAAAGTTCTTGAATCACCAGTTATCGGTTCGGAAAGGGAAGAGGGGCAGACCAGCGGCGTTCTTCAGGTTGCCGAGTTGGAAGTTCTTGAAACAGTAGCGCACGGCTACGGGATGGGGAACGTCGGGTGAACTGATACGGATGGTCTCGTCCCAGTAACCGCCTCCGGGTTGCCAGAAATGAATGGCTTGGGCGGGGTGGAACACTCGGTCCTCGCCTGCAACCTCAAAGCCTTGGATGTCTTTGAAACGGTTGATGGCACCGAAGTCGTTATCTAGGTGGATGTCCACATAGTTGCCCGTCACTTTCATGTCTCTATACGAAGGACTCATGCACCCCAGCGTCTGCATGCCGTAAGTCTTGTTCAGCGCGAGGTAGGCCAAACGTTGTCCCACGGGTTTCTTTTGTGCTGGGTGAATCTGTTCTGTTTCCCAGGGATAGGCCAGGTCGTTGGTACACACCAGACCGCTGTTGGGAATCTGAAGTGAGGCCTTGTACTGTTGCTCGCGAATAAGTGCGTCTTTGTCTGCATTCACATCGTCGTAATGGTAAGGGGCGATTTCCACGAAGTAGAAAGGTATCTCGCCCAAACCGAACTGCTGGCGCCATTGTTCCACTAAGAGTTTCAGTCGTTGTGAGTACTGGTCGCCTGGGTCGCCGATATTGGAACAGCCCTGGTAGAAGAGGATGCCCTTGACTGTGTAGTTGAGGATGGGGTTGAAAGTGCCGTTGCCCCAAAGCATACCGCGAAGGAAATCCCATTCGGGTTTGAAAGCCACTATGCCTGCGGAGTCTGTGGGTTCGTTGGTGTATTTCTCCAGATTCTCCTTGGTCAGCCAACTCTCCACTCGACTGCCTCCCTTGTTGGCCATGATGAGGCCTACGGGGATATCAAGTGCTTGGTTGACAGTCTGAGCGAAGAAATAGCCTGTGGCGGAGGCGTCGCCAATGGTCTCCGCGTTCACTTCCTGCCATTCGCAATCACAGTCGTCTTGGGGCTCCATGCGCATGATGCTCGGAATCTTCACATAATGGATACTGTGGTAGTGGCGGGCGTTGATGATTTCGTCGTTATAGCCTTCAACAGGACAGTTGCCGAAACCTTTCATGGGCATCTCCATGTTGCTCTGGCCGGCACATACCCACACCTCGCCTGACAGGATGTTGCGAAGCGTCACCGCACCGTCGCCATCGTCGAAGGTGATGGTCAGTGGGTCGTAACTGGCTTTAGGCGTCCGTACCTTCACAAGCCATTTGCCTTCTTTGTCTGCTTTGGCTGAATAAACAGCATTACTCCACGACACGTTCACTTTCACCGTTTTGCCAGCTTGACTCCAGCCCCAAAGACGGACATCGGTGTCTTGTTGCAGAATCATGTTGTCGCCTATGAGGCGGGGCAGCCTTACTTTGGCTTGCAAGCCGAGGCAAAGCATCGCCATGACTGCAAGAAATAGTGCTCTCATCTTCATGATGGAGATGTTTTTATGGGTTTTATCTGCATTATGGTCACCTATCGTTTCTATCACATCTATAGTTTCTATAGCGTCTATAACATCTATAATATCTATCTTGGATTATTCTCAGCGAAAATCTTCATCCGCTCTTCCAACTGGTCATACTGATGGTCTTCGATGAACGACGTGCAGACACGCAGACCCTCCTGATGGCTGCCTGTGGTGATGAGGCAGATGGCGGAGACGCCATAGTACATCAATTCCTGGGCCAACTGCCCGGAGGTCATGCCTGGATAGCCGATGGTGAAATAGAAACCGTCGGCCACAGGACGGTCCAAATCCTTGTCGTAAACCAGATAGAAGTTGTGGCGGCAGAAGATTTCTTTCAACTTGCGGGCTCGCTCACCATAAACGCGCACCTCGTCGCGGAAACGGTACTCGCCGTCGCAGGCTGCGCGGAACATCTCTGCCAGCGCATACTGTGCCGAATGGCTGGTGCCGCTGCTCAGCGCATAGAGCATGCGGGTGGAGAAAACGAGTCCGAAAGGCAGACCTTCGTAACGCGCGGCAAGGTCATCGTAATGACGGTGGAACAACTTGTCGCCGATACACGTCACTCCGATGCGCTCACCTGCATAACTGAAGGCCTTCGAACCACTGATAAGCAGGATGTAGTTGTCGGTATAACGGGCCACTGTGGGCTGGTAAGGGGGCTCGAAAGGTGTGCTTAAATCCTGGCGGAAGTCCATGGCGAAGTAGGCGAGGTCTTCCATCACGATGGTGTCATAACGGGTGGCAAGTTCGCCTATTGTCTGCAACTCACTCTCCGTCAAGCATATCCAAGCAGGGTTGTTGGGGTTGGAATACACAATGGCGCAGATGTTGCCTTTCGACAGGTAACTCTCCAACTTCGGACCGAGTTTCTCGCCGCGGAAGTCATACACGTCGAACGTTTCATAGCGAACACCCTGTACTTGCAACTGCATCTTCTGAACTGGGAAACCTGGGTCGATGAAAAGAACGGTGTCTTTCTTCTTGTCGGCTTGAGAACAAGTAAGGAAGGAGGCAAACGTGCCTTGCATGCTGCCACAAACAGGAACACAGCCTTCAGGGGCGATATCTACGCCTATGAATGCCTTGACAAAGCGGGAGGCCTGACGCTTCAACTCTGGGTAACCCTGGATGTCGGGGTAGGAGTGTGCGATACCCTCTTGAAGGGCTTTCACTTGGGCATCCACACCCACCTTGGCGGCAGGAAGACCGGGAATGCCCATCTCCATCTTGATAAATTCCACTCCGCTCTCTTTCTCTGCGGTGGCGGCCACTTGCTTCACCTCGCGAATAGTGGCCTTGGCGAAGTCCTGGATGCCGAATTTGGCAATCAGATTGTTTACAATCTCTTTTTGAATAGGTGTTGGTTTCATATTGTGTTTTGTTTTGTTGCAAATCAGATGGTGACGTTCTCGTCCATTATCTTTAACGGGAAGGTGAAGGATTAGGAGTGTCGCCTTTTATTCATAGTCTTTGTTGTCGAAATAACCGGCCTCATACCCTTCCTCGTAGCCTTCTTCGTAGTCTTTGCGATGCTGCCCTTTGTAGGGGTTGTCATCATCGTATTGACCGTCAAAAACATTGCCCATCACGGCGTCGTCCTCTCCGTCATCATAGCCTTTTTCGTAGCCTTCCTGGTAGTATTCGGAAATAGTGACCGATGACTTGACGGGTGCTGGATGCTGTGGTTTCGTTTGTTGTTCTCCCTTTGAAGGAGTGCTTTCGCTGGTAGTGGTTTCATGAGGAGCGGACTCTCGAGGCGTGTAAGTATAAGGGCGTGGGTAAGGCTCTTTGTCAAAGTCGTAGGTGTTTCTTCTCTGTTCCTTGTTACTGTCCCTTTGGTTTGAATCGCAGGATACGACAAGAAAGCCCAGCAAGACTATGACGAGGTTTTTCATGCCCCATCTTCGCTGATAAAACCATCTCGTTTCTGGGTACGTTAATCGCATACCTTGATTCCTTGTATCATGACGATTTTTCATTGTCCTCGCTCTCTACCGTCCTTAAGGTCCATACCGTCCCTAAGGTCCTTAAAGTCCTTAAGACCCTTAATTTCGATACAAAGTTACGCACTTTCCACCAATATCACAACCTTTTTGGGGGATAAAACAACATTCTTTCCAAAACACTTTGTCTATCGGCTTTCGAGCTTATCTCCAAAGATTGCTCATGATTGGTGGTAGCTGACTTGACTACATACATGGCGCAATCGTTTGCACTCCATTTGTCTGTTAATTTTTGCGAAGAAAATATCTGAGAAATGCATATTATCCTTATTTTTGCATTATAAACTGACATTAACTTGATGAATTAATATTAATTAGGATATGAAAAAGACTTTATTCGCATGGCTTTGCACCATGTTTTTAACGTTTCTGCCACACAATGCAGATGCTCAGGGATGGCCCTCGAACTACGAGGGGGTAATGCTCCAGGCATTCTACTGGGACTCCTACACCGATACTGCATGGCCTTTTCTGGAGAGCCAGTCAGATGAACTGTCAGAGTTCTTCGACCTGATATGGATTCCACAAAGCGGCAACTGCGTTTATGGTTATGGTGAGAACAAGATGGGCTACACTCCCGTCTATTACTTCGACCACAACAGCTCGTTCGGCAGTGAAGCGGAACTGCGCTCACTCATCTCAACGATGAAGGCCAAAGGCGTGGGAATGATTGCCGACGTGGTCATCAACCACCGAAGCGGCGTTTCAAACGATGTGGACTTCCCGGCTGAGAACTGGAACGGGAAAACCTACCAGATGACCACCGCCGACATCTGCAAGACCGATGAGTGCAACCGTAACGGTTTTCCAACTACAGGAGCAAACGATACTGGTGACGACTTCAACGGAAGCCGCGACCTCGACCACACCAGCGCCAATGTACAGGACAACATCAAGGCTTACCTCAACTTCTTGATTAACGACCTCGGCTATGCGGGTTTCCGCTACGATATGGTGAAGGGCTACTCGGCAAGCTACACGGCTTTATACAATGTGGCATCCAAACCTGAGTTCTCCGTGGGAGAGTATTGGGACGGATATGTCAGCATCGAACGATGGATTGACAACACCAAGGATGGAGGAGTAGTGCAGTCGGCGGCTTTCGATTTCCCAACCAAGTACTTGCTCAACGATGCTTGCAAGACATTCCAGTGGAACAAACTCAATACCTCGGCGTCGCTTATCGCTAACGACAACTATAAACGCTATGCCGTGACTTTCGTCGATAACCACGACACCTACCGCACTGACTATGGCAGCACTAACCCGCTGAACACCAACATCACTGCCGCTAACGCCTATATCATCTCCATGCCCGGTACTCCATGCGTTTTCCTTCCTCACTGGCAGAAGTACAAGAACGAAATCAAGGCCATGATTGATGCACGTAAACTCGCCGGTATCCACAACCAGAGCAAGGCCACCGTGAAAGTCAGTTCCGCCAACCAAATCGCATTCGAGGTGGAGGGAACAAAGGGCAAGTTGATACTCTGCCTTGGCAACACCGCATACAATGCAGGCAATGACTATGTGGAGGCTTGCAGCGGAACCAACTACAAGATTTGGGTATCCAAGTCGTGCAACTCGGTTCTTGTCACTCCTTCAAGCGGTGAATACGAACAGGGGACTGAAGTGAAGATTACACCTGTCACCACTGATAACGGCGCAAAGGTATGCTACACTACCGACAACACTGACCCTTATACTGCTTATGCCAAGGCTGTAACTGGGGCTACCGCTCTCGCCATCAACGAGAACATGACACTACGAGCATTGCTCGTCTTGTCTGACGGTACCAAGACAACCGAGGTTCGCCGAAACTATACAGTGGCGCAGCCTTTCCAACCAACAACCATCTCTCTTTATGTCAAGTCGCCATTGTGGAATCCTCCATACGTCTATGCTTGGGACAGCGATGGCACTGCGTCGGGTGCGGTGAACAAATGGCCTGGGGTCGCGATGACCGCAACCACCATTAATGGAGAGACTTGGTATAAGTACGATTTCAAGAAGAACACCGCCGACTACCGCTACAATGTCGTCCTCAACGATGGCGGTAAGGGCAGTCAGACCGTCGACATCACCAACATCGCCGATAATGCCTACTACGAGATTCTCACCACCCAGACCAGTGGCAAGTACCAGGTGACAGAGGTCACCGAGACTGTGGGAATAGAGGATGTTATCGCCACAACCAAAACCTCAATCAACGACGACAATGTCTACGACCTCCAGGGAAGGGTAGTGGCTCGCCACGCTAACACATCATCACTCCCCAAAGGCACCTACATCATCAACGGCAAAAAGGTACTCATCAAGTAATTTTACCGAATTCTCCGGACTATCCGGAAAATCCGTCACAATAATCCTTAACGAACAATGAAAAACTTCTCTTTTCGTCATGCACTGACCGTATGCCTCCTGGCATACGGCCTTTGTGCTTTCTCGCAATCACCACGTAGCGAGACCATGCTCACCAACTGGCGTTTCTCCCACAACGACAACCCTGCTCAGGCGAAGCCAGACTTCAACGACAGTAAATGGCAACAGGTAACGGTACCACACGACTGGGCCATCGCAGGTCCTTTCGACAAGGAAATCGACAAACAGACCGTCGCCATCGTACAGAATGGCGAAAAGGAAGCCACTGAGAAGACGGGACGTTCTGGCTCTCTCCCTTGGATTGGCACAGGATGGTACCGCACCCAGTTCACCGTGCCTAAGGACTGCGGTTGCGCATGGCTCAACTTCGACGGTGCCATGGCCGAGCCACAAGTATATGTCAATGGTCAGTTGGCTGGCGAGTGGAATTATGGATACTCTGCTTTCAACGTCGATATCACTCCTTATGTCAATAAGGATGGCAGTCCCAACACCGTGGCTGTGCGTCTGCAGAATCTTGAGGAGAGTAGCCGATGGTACCCGGGCGCGGGACTCTTCCGTCCAGTGACACTCGTGACGACCTCCAAGACGCATATACAGCCTTGGGGTATTGATGTGCAGACACTCCAATGCAATATGTTCACCAGCACTGCCAGACTCAAGGTCGTCGTAAAGGTTGCTGAAAGAAACCAGGAAGAGACGGTTCGCTTCACTTTCAATGGCAAGGACTTCGACTTGGAGTTCAAAGCTAATAATGGCTTTCCTCAGAACAGAACCGCAAGTGCTGAAATCACCTTGGAAGATGTGGTGGGCTGGTATCCCAACAATCACCCCAAACTCTACGATGCGAAGGTTAGCGTCCTCGACAAGCAAGGCCGCATATTGGATGCCAAATCGTTCAAATACGGCATCCGTACAATCACCTACGGAGAGAGTTGCTTAGATATTAATGGTAAAGGAGAACTGAAAGGATTCTATATCAATGACATGCCTTTTCAGTTCAAGGGCGTGTGCCTACACCACGACCTCGGCATGATTGGGGCAGCGGTCAACAAGGCCGCACTGACACGCCAGCTTCAACTGCTCAAGTCGATGGGGTGCAATGCCATTCGCACATCCCACAATATGCCTTCGCAATGGCAGATGGACCTCTGCGACTCCCTTGGCATCATGGTGATGGCCGAGTCGTTCGACATGTGGCGATATCCCAAGTGCAAGAACGGCTACGCGCGTTTTTATAATGAGTGGTGGCAACGCGACCTTACCAATCTGGTGCGTGCAAACCAGTTGCATCCTTCCATCGTGATGTGGTCAATCGGTAATGAGATACCAGAACAGGGTATGAAGGAGGGGAATCAAATGACACGCGACATGCAGAACCTCATGCACAAACTCGACCCCACACGTCCGGTCACCGCTGGTATGGACCGTATTGACAACGCACTCTCCACGGGTTATGCCCAGATTCTCGATATCCCGGGCATGAACTACCGCACACATAAATACGAGATGGCTCATGAGAAACTGCGTCATGGTTTCCTCCTCGGTAGCGAGACTGCTAGCACCGTCTCATCGCGCGGTGTCTATAAGTTCCCTGTGGAATACAGCAAGGGAGCTAAGTACGATGACGGGCAGTGCTCGGGCTACGATGTGCAGGCTTGCTCTTGGAGCAATGTGCCTGAAGAGGATTGGGTACTTCAGGACGACAAGCCTTGGGTGATGGGTGAGTTTGTTTGGACGGGCTTTGACTATCTTGGCGAACCGACTCCTTACGATGAGTATTGGCCCAGCCGAAGCAGTTATTTCGGTATCTTCGACCTTGCCGGCCTACCTAAGGACCGCTATTGGCTCTATCGCTCGCGCTGGAATGTAAAGCAGCATACCATCCACCTCTTGCCGCATTGGAACTGGAAAGGACGCGAAGGTGAGGTGACACCTGTCTATTGCTACACCGACTATCCTTCGGCTGAACTCTTTGTCAATGGCAAGAGCCAGGGACGTATCAGCAAGAACACATCTCTTGATGGCTCGCAGGGACCTGCATTCGACCGCTATCGTCTGCGCTGGAACGAGGTGAAATATGAACCGGGTGAAATCAAGGTGGTGGTTTATGACAAGGAAGGCAACGCTGCTGGTGAGCAGGTGGTGAAAACAGCTGGCGCTCCCGACCATATCGAACACATAGCTGACCATGGCGTCGCTAATGGACTGGCCTCGTATGCGGATATGAAACCTACCGACGACCCAACACTCGTCAGTCTGTCCGAACCTCTCAAGGCTGATGGAGAGGACATCGTCTTCATCACGGCCGTGGCTGTCGACAAGGAGGGCAATATTTGTCCTGACGCCGACAACCAACTCAATGTCAAGGTTTCTGGCAATGCCCGTTTCCGTGGTATTTGCAATGGCGACGCCACATCCCTGGAGGTGTTCACCCAACCGACGATGCGTCTTTTCCATGGCCGCCTCGTTATCGGCGTGCAGACCACAACCAAGTCTGGTCCCATCACGGTCAATGTTTCTAGTAAAGGACTCAAATCTGCTTTGCTCCGCCTCGAATCCAAATAGTCGTTGATGTAGTAGATTATTTCATGGCTCCAACCAACTCCCCTTAGAAGAAAGGGGAGTTTTTTCTTCTACTCCCCTCCCATTTAAGGGTAGGGATCATTCTTCTACTCCCCTCCCATTTAAGTGTAGGGACCTTTCTTCTACTCCCCTCCCATTTAAGGGGATGGGTAGGGGTGGGGTAAAAAGTGTAGTTCTATTTCATCAAGTCCATCACCACCAGCCCTGCCAGCGACAGACCGAAGATGGCGGTGGTGTGAGCTAATGTGCCGTTGATGCAAGCCTTTGAGTCACTCCAGTCATGGTTGAGCAAGGCTGGGTCACCAGGTCCAGTTGTGTCGTTGAGGCTGAAGCCCTCAACGACTTCCGGTTTCTCCACTCCTCTGTTGCGGACAATCTCATCGCTATACACACATTTGAACTTACGCTTGGGAAAAGTCTTGTTTTTCTTGAATTTACGCCTGAGCGCGGCTGCCAAGGGGTCTCCTTTCACGTTCCAGAATTCGTCGCATTTGATGTTGAAAGGGTCTAGTTTAAGTGCCGCGCCCATGGAGGAGAACAAACGGGTCTTGGCTCGGGTCGCATTGAGAATAAGCAATGCCTTGTCTTTCAAACTGTCGATGGCATCGATGACGTAGTGGTAATCGTCGAGGCTGAAATCATCCGCGGTCTCTTCACTGTATATCTTCTGAAGAGCGGTGATGTCGGCTTCGGGGTTGATGTCGAGCAGACGTTCTTTCAGGACTTCTACCTTTACCATACCCACCGTCTTGGTGGTCGCCATCAACTGACGGTTCACATTTGTGATGCTCACACGGTCGGAATCCACCAGCGTGAGATGACCGATGCCTGAACGAATCAGACTCTCCGCACACCAACTGCCTACACCGCCTACACCAAAAATGATGACCCTGGCTTCATGGAAGCGGGTCATCATATCTTCGCCTACAAGCAGTTCTGTCCTGTGGAATATCGCTTGGTTCATCATCAGTCCTTGACTTTTATCTTGATGACCTCTGTTACGTCGCCATTGCCTGGAGCGGAGGCATGAAGGATAAACTCTGCGCGCTGCAGACCACTGAGGTTACGAGTGGCTTTCACTTTGGCGGTGTAACGAAGGGTCTGGCCTGCGTTCAATCTCACTGTCTTGGATGGAGATATTTGGAAATAACCCGCCTGAGAGGTTACAGGACTGATGTTGAGGTTCACCGAACGGAGGTTCTTGTCGCTGTAGTTGGTCACGTCGAAAACTATGCTGATAATCTCGTTCTTGCCAAACATACCGTCGCCGTTGGTGTCGTAGTAACTCTTGTTGGAGATGGAGATGCAGCGCTTGGCGACTGGTGTTCCTTCGACTACCTCGCTGTCGAAGACACGATCCCTGTCATAGTCTTCATAGTCATCGTAGCGCCTGTCGTCATAACGTCTGTCGTCATAGCGCCTGTCATCGTAGCGCCTGTTGTCGTAGCCAGAATTGCGGCGTTCAGCGCGCTGCTCTGCTTCCTGGCGAGCTTCCTCCTCTACGGCCGATGAAATACCGTAGCCGATTGCGGCACCAGCTATCGCACCAACCACACTGCCCATGGCATGGTCGCCGTAACGACCGCCCATTGCACCGAGGCCGCCTCCGATGATGCTGCCCATTTGGGCGCCAATAGAGGTCCCCATGTATGTGGTGGGGGTGCAACTACTCAGCAACAAAGCTGATGACATGAAAATAACGATGGACTTTTTCATAATCTTCTGTGTTTAGGGGTTCTGCGTGCAAAATTACCGCTTTGTTCTTATTTATAGAGCATCAACTCTATTAAAAACTATCAAAAGAATGTGAAAAATATTTAGGGGATCTATGTGTTACTATTCATTAGCGTTCATTTCTTCGTAGAGAGCCACAGGACCAAGATGCCACAACTTGGTGGATTCGTCTTCCAGTCTACTGTATGTGTCAGATGAATAGATGGATTTCATAGCTTCAATCATGTCTATTTTTTTATCAATTAATAACATATTTGCAAGCCAAGCCACTTTTGATGGGAGAAGAAGATATAGATTGTTCTGATTAATGTCTAAGTTCATTATTTCACCTCCTTTGCTTCTATGAATTGTAGTGACAGTAGTGACGCTTCTGTGTGAAACAAGTATTGATCAACAAGTTTATAAGTCCTCAATTCGGCAATAAGTTCCTGCTTATTCAGTAAACCACCTTCATATAGAGCAAAGGCGGCATAAACACGGTCGTTGGCAACAGGACCATAAACGATGTCGTACTGATGAGTGAAGCCTTTTTGTGTTCGATTCTGCATTACGAAATCTAGCCATTCTTCTGTAGGTGAATAGAATAACAGACAATTCAGTTTGCGTATAAAGGAATGATCAAACTCATATATATTAACATAACCTCGTTCTACTTCACTTCCTTTCATTCTGCGTCTTACCCAATCCTCTGCTTGTTGTGATGAAGTGGTTGTATAAAATCCGCTTCCATAGTCAAGGGTTCGGTTTGACTCTCTAATCTCTGGCTTAGCGATAATATCTAAACTACCATGATAAACAATCATATTGCCTTATTCTTTTTATGTTTGATGAAGTCATCTATATCTTCCAGAATCCATTGATAACTCTGGGTATGTAGCACTTCGAAATGTTCTTGCAAGTATTCAAGTACGCCATGCTTATTGAGTTCTTCCATCGCCTCCCGACCAGATAAGCCTTTAGCGTTTTTATACTGCTCTATACAGAAAGAAATGAAATATGCTATGTCCTGCTCCTTTTTATTCATTGGTCAGTTTTTTATTTCTGATTGAATAAGGTGTTATATATACATCTCAAATGCAAAATAAGTGCATTTTTATCAGATGACAAAAAGATTGGATTATTTTTGCTGTTCGTCTACGCATGCATGTCCAAGCCAGTCGTCTATCAACTTCCTTGCGATGGACATCTTGCCGGGGATGGCGGGCATGTCCTTGCGCCCGAACCAACCGCTCTTCGACAGCTCCTCCTGCTGAATCTTCACTTCGCCGCTCTCGTAGTCGGCGGTGAAGCCTATCATGATGCCGCAAGGATAGGGCCAAGGCTGAGAACCGAAATAACGGATGTTCTTGACCTTCAGATGAGTCTCTTCCCACACCTCGCGTTCCACACATTGCTCCAACGTCTCGCCTGTCTCCACAAATCCTGCCACCAAACCGTAGTAGTCGGAACGGAAGTTGCGGGCATGGACAAGTAGAATCTTCTCGTTCTCAGGATTCTCGGGAGTGTCGTTGCGGCGGATTCTCACAATGATTGCGGGCGATACCTGAGGCCATATCTCCTTGCCGCAATGTGTGCATTTCTTACTGATGACGGTGGAGGGTTTCATGGGGGCGCCACACACTCCGCAGAACTTGGTGTTGCTGTCCCAATACAGAAGTTCGGCACCCTTGCCGGCCATGTCGTAGAATTCTCGGGGAAGGCAATTGTATGAGGCGCGAAGGCCGACACTCTCCAACTCACCGTTGCGCATCGCATCAGGAGGACTGCTCACACTGAACGCCCTGCATTCATGACCGTTCAATTCCGGCAACTCCTGCACGTATGTCCATGCCTGTATGGGCGCTGGTGCTTCCTCCTGCAACGGCACACTATAGCCTTCTCCTTCTTTCTTCAACAGCACACATCCGCTGATAAACACAAACCAGTATTTACGTTGGTCTTCCATATGATTTGTCTTTGTTGTTCCTATCTCTCTCTGCTGTCCTCACCATTGCTGTCGGAATAATTCTTACGCTTGATGTTGTTGGCCTCGCCGAAGAGTTGCTCGCGTTCGCGCTCAACTGCCACCTTCACCCAGTCCTCGGGGATGAACTTCCAGTGGTTGTGGGCTTCGGGGTGGATGACACCTTTTTCTTGGATATACTCCATCAAGTAGTAGCGGATGTCTTTCACGGTCGAACTGATGGTCCTCGCCTCTATCTCTTCCTTGGTCAGACCAGCACCCTTGGTCAGCAACTCACCACCGCCATTGGCGCGGTAGGCTGTCATTGCCACCGTGTAGAAACGCTCCATATCGAAAGCACTACCGTCCGACATCGACAGGATATTCACCTTCTCACCCTCGGGTTTGCTGACATCCACCGTATAACGGATACCGGCAATGGAGTCGAAGTTGAAAAGGAAATTCTTGAAGCCCAGACGCAAAGGATTGTTCTTCATGGGCTCAGTCAAGAGCAGTTTGTCGTCTGGACCATGCATCTGGCAAGTCCATAGCGCATAACTCATCTCCAGGTATTTCTTGATTTCAATGCCTTTTAGGCGCATCGTGTAGAGGCGGTCCTCGAAACGGTAGAGGTTGAAGAGGTTGTTCACCTTTACCTCGCCTGCTTCTATCGAGGCGTTGAAGAAAAGGGGGGCGGCGAACGACAACTCGGCTTTCGATACATGAAGCTGGAGGTCTTGTATCAAGTCGATATATGCCGATGAACCGAAATATGCGTCACTGATATCCACTCGGTTGGCAAAACTACCTATCTGACGGGATGCGAACTGGGCCACTGACTGGTATTCCTTTGCGAAATGACTTTCATACTCCTTTGCATACGAGTTGTGGAAGGTGCCGATGTAGATGGACTGACACGACGACTCGTTTTTCACCACCTGACCCACACGATTGAGCGTGAAACGCATCTTTACCTCAGAGATGGAGTAGGCCAGACTGCCGGGGTTCACACATAGGATGCTGCGCCCTGAGGGCGACTCCACACTCTCCATGTTGCTCGTGTGGTCGTGACCGTAAAGGACAAGGTCGAAACCATCCACTTCGCTCACCGTTTCCCGAACGGCGTTCTCATGGTAGTTCTCTGTCACGATGCCGTTGTCCATGCCACTGTGGATGAGACCGATGATACAGTCGGGACGCTCATTCTGCTTCACGTAGGCTATCCAGCGGCGAGCGCTCTCTTTGATGTCCTCAAAGTGCATGTCGTCCCATATCTTCTTCGGTATCCAATGGGGAATGGCGGGAGTGATAAAACCGATGATGCAAAGGCGGATACCACAGCGTGTGAGAATGGTGTAGGGACGAAAGTAGGGGAGACCTGTGGCGTTGTTGATGGCGTTGGCGCCGAGAATGGGATAGTTGCAACTGTTGACAAAACGGTCGAAGTTCTCATGACCTGTCTCGATGTCGTGGTTGCCCACCACACCCACATCGTAGCCCACGAAATTGCACATATCTGCCACGCTGTGACCTTTGCGAATGTCAATATAGTTGAAGTAATAAGCGGTGGGCTCTCCTTGCAGCATGTCTCCACCGTCGATGAGGATGGTGCTGTCGGGATAGCGCTTGCGCTGTTTCTTCACGTAGGCATATACACGTTGCAAACTGCCCTTGCCCCAATGGTCGTGGCGGAAGTCGTAAGGGAAGTAGTTGCCGTGAATGTCGCTCGTAAAGATAATCTTCAATTGTTTGGTTCGGGTCTCCATACTGCAAAATTACACAAAAATTAGAGATTTCTCACCTATCATGAATCTAAATCAATGATTATTGTGCACTTTTCCACTGATGAAAGCTACAACCTGTCATGTTTTGACTAATTTTTGTCATACACACTCTTGTGGCACTTTTTTTGCTGCATCTTTTTTGAATGATGATTGATAATGGCGATGCAACTTACGCGTCACCTGTCTAAGTAAGAAAGGAGGATTAGATTATGGCATTTATTGACTATTATAAAGTGATGGGAGTCCCTAAGGACATCCCCCAAGACGACATAAAAGCGGCTTACCGACGACGTTCCAAGCAGTTCCATCCCGACTTGCATCCCGACGACCCTAAAGCCAAGGCCAAGTTCCAGATGCTGAACGAAGCATACGCTGTGCTTTCCGACCCCGATAAAAGGGCTAAGTACGACAAGTATGGAGAACAGTGGAAGAATGCAGAGGCATTTGAGAATGCTGGAGCTGGATTCAATCCATTTGGCGGTGGCACTGAGGGATGGACCGATGGAGGATTCAGCTTCAATTTCGGCGGAGGAGGAGGATTCTCCGACTTCTTCGAACGACTCTTCGGAAATAGGGGAGGGGGCGCGAGGTCTTCCTACAGGTCCTCATTCCATCAGGATGAACCACAGGCGCAGAGCACTGTCACCATTGATATGTACACAGCACTACTCGGTGGAGAGATTCTGCTCCAGACGGCAACCAACAAACTGCGGCTGA
>Ga0247609_10001161_pt1 | contig 32636 bp, 28 predicted proteins | sample 172DNAGHGlowgp2_FD_193487 | JGI IMG/M metagenome (GOLD analysis project Ga0247609, IMG submission 193487) | Sheep rumen microbial communities from Palmerston North, Manawatu-Wanganui, New Zealand - 1728 DNA GHGlow gp2 | ecosystem: Host-associated > Mammals > Digestive system > Stomach > Rumen ... | reverse complement strand
AACATGAAGAAGCTCCTGAGTAATTTCGCTTACAGTGATATTTTCTGCTTCAATAGTTATTTCAATAGGATCACGTGTATATTCCCAGGCAAGATTTTTTACATAAGTGTTGAGGGTTGCAGAGAAAAGCATAGTCTGTCTTGTCTCTGCTTCGGGCAGCTTTTTAAGAATCTTGCGAAGATCATCATAAAAGCCCATATCAAACATGCGGTCTGCTTCGTCAATTACACAAAAATGCGAATTGCTAAGATCAAGATTTCCGCCTTCGTTTAAATCAATTACACGGCCAGGAGTTCCAATTACAATATCTACTCCCTTTTTAAGGTTTGCAATCTGTTTTTCGTAGCCAACTCCACCATAAACGCTAAAAGCTTTAAGGCCACTTGTACCAACTAAAACCTTTGCCTCTTCTTCAATCTGAACAGCAAGCTCGCGGGTTGGAGCTAAAATCAAACACTTTTTCCCTGCATTTTCGGGTTTTAACATTCCGCTTATAACTGCAACAAGATAAGCACAAGTTTTTCCAGTTCCAGTCTGAGACTGAACATACAAATCAGGACCCTTTGCCCCTTCATAATTAACAGAAGCCTTAATTACCTGTTCCTGAACCGGTGTACAAACTTCATAACCGGCGGCTTCAATTCCCTTCAAAAGTCTTTCATCAAGACCAAATTCTGTAAAATTCATAAAAATCCTTTATGGCGTCACACAGGACGCAAAAAATATATTTTTACCGCACGCACACACAGGCCGTGGGATAAATGCTAAATGAGATATTATAGTATAATGATTTTTTGAAATTGTGTATATAACTAGGACTTTACCCTGGTATGTACGTCATTAAGTTCTTTGTAATAATCAAGATACTGACACAAAATGCCCAGAGCGGCTTCTACAGTCTTCTGAACATTTTCGTCTTCGTCGGCTTCATCGACATCGGGATTATAAATAGCATCCCTAAGTCGACAAAACTCATTATTCATTGCAAGATATTTTTCAGTCGCAGTCATAATTAATTATTTTCCACAGGACTTGTTTCTGCCTCGGCAGTAGCAGGCATTGCCTTCTTTTTTCCAAGCATAAAACCAAACACGCAAAGAATAACACCAAGGATTGTTGCAACAATACCACAAACCTTAAGCTGTAAGAATACTTTATTAAGATAAACAATTACCAGGTCATAAATTGCTGCTGGAAGTCCGTTATCGGCAATAAGGCCCTTAAGAATTGATGGAACCATTCCTGCTGCTACAAGAGCTCCAATAAAAAGGATAAGACCATCAATAATTGCAGGAATTGAAATGTACTTAAAGCAAACAAATATATTCATGTTGATAAGGAATATGATAAGAGCAAGTACAAAGCAGACAACAAGGGCAATGATAAATACTTTTAATGAAAGAATTGTATTTACAATTTTGATTGCTTCAAACACTTGAGCATTTTCTTCTTTTGCAGAATCAAGTGTTGCGGTGAGTTCCGGAACCATTGCTTCTACATTTGTAGAAATTGCTTCGTCAAGACCACTTCGGTCAATAACTTCACCAGTTTTTTCTTCATATTTATCAATAGCTTTGTTTACAACTTTTGTAAGCTGTTCAGGTTCTATATTAATTTCATCAGAAGCGCCGGTCATGTAATTAATAATCTGATCTGCATACTGGTTTACAGTTTCTGTAATATCAGGAGAAGCAAGGATTTCTGTAACAACAGCAGGATCTACATCAATATCATTTGCTTCAAGATAGGACTGAACAATAGAATTAACATCCATGTTTGTAAGGTCAATTGAACTTAAATCAAAATCGCCAAGATCATAACCTTCAAACTGTGCCAATGTAACAACCTTCTGTTCAGGATAAAAAAGACCATTATCCTCATACTGAATTACAGGAGCCTGTGCAGTTTTAAAAATCTGGCTTACCATCTCTGTGATTTTTGAGACACTAAAATTATTACGAACTACACCAAGCAGCATGGTAGCCAGTAAACAGATAGTAAAAATAATGCTTAAAATAATTGAAAATGCTTTTTTCATTTGATTCTCCGAATATAGAATTATTTATTTCATATCAGTATATCATGAAAATGAAATATGTGATAGATTATTTTTATGGAAAGCAATTCAAATAAAACTGAATATCAATCTCAACTCTTTGCAAACAGACTAAGAAAAAAATACAAGGAACTTCGCAAATGGGCACGCAAAAACCGTGTAAGCTCTTATCGCCTTTATGACCGTGATATTCCCGAAGTTCCGTTAAGTCTTGATTTATATGAATTTTTACCGCCGGATATAGATACAGTAATAGAAGCTGCACGTTTTATGGCAGAACAAAATGCCAGATTAAGTGCAAATGATCCTTTGATCGAAAAAGACATTAAAGAACGTACCTATGCTGTACTTTATTTATATGAAAGGCCTTATGAAAAAGATCAGGATGAAGAAGTTCTCTGGCTTGATGCAATGGCTAGTGCAGCGGCCCAAGTTTTAGGAATTGATGAATCACATATTATAAAAAAATCCCGTGGCCATAAAAGTCATAAATCTACAGGGGACCAGTATCAAAAAAATGCGGATGATGAAAAAGAAGGTCTTATTCAGGAACAGGGACAAATCTTCCGCGTAGATCTTTCAAGTTATCTGGACACAGGATTATTTTTTGACCATCGCCCACTCCGCTCTATTGTTCGTGACTCTTGCAGCAAAAAAAGAGTTTTAAACCTCTTCTGCTACACTTCCAGCTTTTCGGTTTATGCAGCCCAAGGCAATGCAAGTTATGTTGAATCTGTAGATTTATCTAACACATACCTTGACTGGTCCAAAGAAAACATGAAGCTTAATGGCTTTACAGACAAAAAACGTTATATCTACACTCGAGCCGACTGCATGCGATTTTTACAGGAAAAGGCTGTTGCTGCAAAATCCGGAAAACTTGCAGCAGAAGAATTATATGACCTTATTATTCTTGACCCGCCAACCTTTAGTAACAGTAAAGCCACCAGCGATGTACTTGATATAAACCGCGACTGGCCCCAGCTTGTAAAGGATTGCCTGAATATTCTTTCGCCTAATGGAACTTTGTATTTTTCAACAAATTCAGAAAGACTGAAATTTGATATTTCAAAGCTTCCGCCAAAAACCGCCGCAGGCTTATCTTTCTCCTGCACAGATATTACAGATAAAAGTATTCCAAATGATTTTTCTGGTAAGAAACCACATAAAGCTTGGGAATTTAAAATTATTCCGGACACCAAAGAAATTTATTGACGTATAAAAATTTGTAGAGTAGATTTTAAATATGAAAAACTTAAAACAAATAATTCATCTGATTTTCTCTCTTTCTTTAATAATGATTTTTTACAGTTGCGCAAGTAACAATGTTGATAAAACAAAAGCTGCAGACCCCGGAGCAAAGGAAGTTCTTACTTACCCTATTCCTTCTTCAAATCTGCCAAAGCTGGTTAATGAAGAGGAGCTATCTTTTGTTCCTAAGAAAACTAAATATGAACAAATCTATGTAAAACTCTTTTTGCCGGAGCGTCCAGAAGAAAAGCTTGTTGACATTTATATTTATGATAAAAAATTAAAAAAATATATCTGCTGTATTGATAACTGTTATTTTGATACTGTTCAGGAAGAAAACTTTACAGGCTTTGGAGTTTTCTGGTCTACCTGGGCCAAGCAGAATGCATATTACTTAATTGATATTGACCGGTATGCCTTGATAGATAAAGACGGAAATGAATATTAAAAAACAAAAGGGAAGCTCGTTTGAACTTCCCTTTTTTATTATGCGGTAAGAAACAATTTACTTTGTTTCTGATTTGATACCGTAGCGCTTGTTAAAGCGGTCAATACGTCCTGCAGTATCTACGAGCTTCTGCTTTCCAGTGTAGAATGGGTGGCAGGCAGAACAAATTTCAACGTGAATGTCTTTTACAGTTGAACGTGTTTCAATTACATTACCGCAAACGCAGGTAATCTTTGTAAGTTGATAATCTGGGTGAATTCCCTTTTTCATTGTATAACTCCTATATTCTTGCCCGATATTACGCCCGGCTGCCCCTGGCTTGCATAAATGCATCCATCATTCCGCTACCGTCAACTAAAAATATAAATAATATCACAAGAAATTTTGTTTTAATATTATATAAATTCGCACCTTAACCGTCAATACCCGCGGTTCCTGCATTCATGCTGGCAAGGAAGGCTTCATTTGTTTTGGATTTCTTCATACGGTCAAGGATGAGTTCGGTAATTTCAACATCTTCCATCGGGTTAAGAACCTTACGTAAAATCCAGATTTTCTGAAGTTCATTTTCGCTGAGCAAAAGCTCTTCCTTTCTGGTACCAGATTTTTTGATATTGATTGCAGGGAAAAGACGACGTTCTGCAAGCTTGCGGTCAAGATCAATTTCAGAGTTACCTGTACCCTTAAACTCTTCAAAGATAACTTCATCCATGCGGGAGCCTGTTTCAATAAGTGCTGTAGAAATAATTGTAAGAGATCCACCCTCTTCTACATTACGGGCAGCACCAAAGAATCTTTTTGGTTTAAAGAGAGCATTTGAGTCAACACCACCAGAAAGAACTTTACCAGAAGTTTGAACTGTCTGGTTATAGGCACGTGCAAGACGGGTAATTGAATCAAGAAGAATTACAACATCACGTTTGTGTTCAACAAGACGCTTTGCCTTTTCAAGAACCATTTCTGCAACCTGAACGTGGCGTGTGGCCTGTTCATCAAAGGTAGAAGAAATAACTTCACCCTTGATTGCACGTTCCATTTCGGTAACTTCCTCAGGACGTTCATCAATCAAAAGTACAATAAGATAAACTTCAGGATTGTTTGTTGTAATCGCATTTGCAATTTTCTGCATCAAGATTGTTTTACCGGCTTTTGGAGGAGCAACAATCAAAAGTCGCTGACCTTTACCAATTGGTGCAAACAAATCTACGATACGGGTTGAAACTTCGGTAGAAACTGTTTCGAGTTTGAGTTTTTCATCAGGATAAAGCGGTGTTAAGTTTTCAAAAGGAACGCGAGTCTGTGCAACACGAGGCTCATCCATATTTACAGTTTCAATTCTCAAAAGTGCAAAAAATCTTTCACCTTCTTTTGGAGAACGGGTCTGACCATATACAGTGTCCCCAGTCTTAAGGTTAAAAAGACGAATCTGACTTGGGCTTATATAAATATCATCTGGTCCCGGCAAATAACTGTTCTGTGGTGAACGCAAAAATCCATAGCCGTCCGGTAAAATTTCCAGAGCACCGGAAGCAAAAATTATTCCGCCATGTTCTGTATGTGCCTTAAGAATTACAAAAATCAAATCCTGTTTTTTCATTGGAGCAAGATCATCTGCTGTAAAACCATATTGAATTGCCATTTCGCGTAATTCAGGCATAGATTTAATTGTAAGGTCATTAATTAAAAGTCTTGGCTTGTTAGCATTATCTTCTGATGCAGCACTTGTTTCCTGTGCAACGGCTTCTGACACTTCTCCACTTGGAGTTGGATATGAACGCTGAAAGCCTCTTTTGTTCATGCCGTTTCTTTTATTATTGTAATAGGATTGATTTCTTTTGTAGTTGTGTTCTTCGGAAGGATTGTTTTCTGAAGCAGCTGTATTTTCTGCTGATTCTGTTTGCTGCACTTCTGTTGTTTCTGCAGCAGGAGCTTCTGTCCCTTCTGCAGGCTCCTCTTGTTTCACTTTTACAACCCTCTTTTTTCTTACTACTACTTTTTCGGGATTGTCTTGTGAAGCTTCTTCTTTAGCTTGAGTTTCTTCTTCCAGACCCAAAGACGTCTGTACATTTTCTTCCTGCGCAGCTGACGCTTCTTCACTGCGCTTTCTTCTTAATGTTGCCATTAAAAATTCTCCATGATTGTATATGATTTTAAAAAACTAAAAAACAAATTATTTTACTACTTCTGAATGAATGAGCATTGCCTGCTTGAACTCTGAAGATGCCACAGAAAAAATATCTACATCAGGTTCTTCTTCAAGCATTGTTACCTGTCCGTTAAATTCAACATTATTTGCTATTCTTATTCTTGCAGTTGTAATATCACTTTCTACCATGCTGCCTGAACAAATCTCAACACGTTCAGATGCATACATATTTCCTTTAACAGAACCACAAACTACAATTGAAGAAGCCTCTATACTTTCAACATCACAAGTGGCATTTTTTGCAATTTCAAGTTCGCCAGTTGGAGCTACTATTTTGCCCGAAAACTTTCCTGTTATTACAAGTCTATCTTTGAACTCTAATGTTCCGTCAAATTCTGTTTCCGAGCCAAAAATTGTTATATTTTTTTTACCTGCTTCTGTGCGTTCTGCCATAAAACTTATTTTATTATAGCAATTAAACCGCGAATTATCAACACAAGGAGCAATAAAATTGCAATTCCATAGCCAAAAACATCACCAATTATATTATACAGCGTTGGTTTTTGTGCTTGGACAAGAAGAGGAATCTGACAAATTACATAAGTTTTTGTAAAAGGATTTGCCATATCCTCTATCTGCCCTTTTTGATTTATAAATGCAGTTTGACCGGAAACAGAACTGATTACCATGGGGATATGATTTTCTACCGCTCTGAATCTTGCCATCGCCAGATGCTGGTACTGACACGAAAGGCTTTTTGCCCAGGAATCATTTGCAAGACAAAAAAGACAGCGGGCTCCTTTTTTATATGCCTGCCTGCTCAAATAAGGAAAAGTATTTTCAAAACAAATCGGAGTATAAATATCTAGTCTATTCGTTTCAAGGATTTTTATTTGGTCTCCGGGAGTCCAGAAGAATTTTTCTTTTTCTAAAAGTGATTTATAAATATGGGGAAAATATTTTTGATATGGAAAATATTCAGAAAATGGAACAAGTTTAATTTTTGAATAAATATCTTTTTCAGAAGGTAATCCGCCGTTTTGATTTTCAAATAGAATTGCAGCATTATAATATCTTTTACCGCTTCCATTTTTATTTGTTACAATGTGTTGATTTCCGATTATAAAAGCGGGACTTCTGCTCCTTACATAATTCAATAAAAATTCCGCAAGCTTTTTTCTGTCTGACTGCCCTTCTGTATTTGAATGATAAAGCACAGAAGGTACAAAAGCAGTTTCAGGCCAAAGAACGACTTTTATTTCAGGATTAATTTCAAGAGCTTCGTCTGTAAGCTTTATTAACGTCTGAAGACTTTCACTATAATTTTCAATTCCATTCGTCTGAGGATTATCATTATGCTGAATTGCAGCCACAGTTACAGTTTCATAGTTTTCATTTATTTTAAGGCAAATTGCTCCATATATAAGCATTAGAAGAAAAAGCGCTGCCCAGATACAAAGTGCTATTACAGGATTTTTTAATGAAGCATTAGCCATAAGTTTTTCATTTTCCGAAACATAATTTACATAACTAGCCCCATCATAAAGCTTATTGTCGCTTACAACTGTATGAAGATATTTTTTCTTATCCTGGATTTTTGAAAGAAATGCAAAAACTAAAGCAGAAGAAAAAATTACAAAAGCATTAAGTCCATATACTCCAAATATTTTTACACTTTGAATAATTACAGGAAGATTCCATTGTGTATAAGCAGCAAGCCCGTAATGCATTCCAAGAAATCCTAAGGTTCGCAAATAATCAAAAGTAGATAAAATCAAAAACTGAACAAGCCAGGCATTTTTAATAAATAGTTTTTCAACAGATTTTAACAATAGTCCAAGGATTGCTGTTCCCAAAAAAGCAATTGAAAGTGCAATATAAAGACAAAGCGGATCATAATTATAAAGCCAGTAAGCATAAGCTGCCACACTGAGCATTCCATAGAGTCCTGTATATAGCCAGCAGATTTTCAAAGAGCTTCTTTTAATAATAAAAAAGAGCGGAACATACATTATCCATGCTGTTAAGGAAAAACCTTGTTTTACAAGAGGATTAGGATTCGAAAAAGCAAAAAGAAAAGCACCTGTAATTATTAAAATCAGGTTTATGAAAATATCTTTTACATTTTTGTGAATAGACTGCTCTTTACTTAAATCTTTAGATTCCATAATTTTTGCTTTAATTCACTACCTGAGCGAAAAGCAGCTACATAATGAGGTTCGGTAGGAGTTATATCACCTGTGCGTGGATTTCTGGCATTTTTTCTACCCTTTCTTAAACGAAGTTCAAATGTTCCAAATGTCCTTAATTCAATTGAAGATCCATTACAAAGAGCCGATTTTATTTCTTCTAAAAGACTGTCTGTTATTTGAATAATTTCATTTTTAGGGAGATTTGTATTTCGAAAAACTTCTTCTACTAAATCTGCCTTAGTCATTTTTTTTGCCATATTTATATTATCGGTTGATATAGTGAAGTTTGCTAGTTAAAGTCTGTTAAATAAAAAAACCAGCCGGACAAGACCAGCTGGATTTCCAAAGAAAGATGGAGAAAAGTTATTTTGCTGCATTAAATGTAGCATTAAAAAGGTTCATCATTCTTGACTTTTTGCGAGAAACGGCATTTCTTGTCAAAACGCCCTTACTGCGAGCACTGTCAAGTGCCTTCTGAAGAGTCTTGTATTTTTCTTCAGCAAGTTTCTGATCCTTTGCCTGAACTGCTTCTACAAACTGTTTTGCATAAGTTCTGCATTCACTTTTAATAGATTTATTATGAAGTCTGCGAACTTCGCTCTGAGCGTATCTTTTCTCTGCAGATGTCTGTTTGCCTGCCACTTGGTGACCCCCAAAAAAAATTATTAGTTAACGTCTTAAAAATATATCAAATATGAAAAATTGTGTCAATTACAACATACTTGTATTAATGGAAATCAATTTTAAATTCCTTTAATTATAAAAAAATAGCTTCCGCCGAAATCCATATTCCAAAACCGGCGGCTAGCCGCCTATGCGCTACAGTGCCTTGTAATTATATACGTTGCCGCCTTGCGGCAGCACTGTAGAGCATTTTTGTAATCTGGATTTCGGCTCGCGCTATTTTTTACACAATTTTAAAGAAAATTGATTTTCATTAAGTATCTATAAATATTTTTGAACATACCCTTGACCATTTTTTTAGATTCTGATATATTACTATAACCAATCAGAAATGATTGTATGTCTCCTTCGTCTAGTGGTTAGGACATCGGGTTTTCATCCCGACAACAGCAGTTCAATTCTGCTAGGAGATGTAAAATAAAAACGCTCACCTTTCGGTGAGCGTTTTTATTTTTCGAGTATTTTGCTTGCTCGCATAAGGCTCGCATTTTTTGCTTCGCAAAAAACCGCAAAAACTCGGCCACGCTGGTACAGTAAGCTCGCAAAAGGCTCGCGTTGCTCGCTTTTTAAGAGGATTTTGAGGTGGGGATGGGAAAAAGTTTGGATGAGGAAAATGTTGAAACTCGGGAAATTACGCCTATTGATTGTGAGGTGGCGGGGGGATTTATTTCTCAAGGTGGGGCACTTTCTACTCTTTCTGAACAATTTGAAGAAAGACCTGTCCAGATTGAACTTCTTAAAAATATTGCAAAAGCTTTTAATCAAAATCATATCGGAGTTTTCGAAGCCGGAACTGGTGTTGGAAAATCCTATGCATATCTTATCCCCTCAATTTTATGGGCTATTCAGAATAAAGAACGCGTTATTATTTCGACCGGAACTATAAATCTTCAGCAACAGCTATGTGAAAAAGATATTCCTGCCGTAGAAAAAATCCTTGGAAAGAAAATTAAGTTTATCCTCATGAAGGGACGGCAGAATTATATCTGCAAACGTCGCCTTATGGAAACAGCATCTGTTCTTGATTTATTCGAAGATGAAACAGAAGAAATAAAAAAAATTGCAGACTGGGAAGAAACTACTAAAACAGGTTCTAAGAGCGATATGTCTTTTATGCCCTCAGAAAATGCCTGGACAAAAGTTAACTCCGAAAGCGATGCCTGCATGGGAAAACGCTGCCCCTTCTTTAATGAATGCTATGTAATGAAAGTGCGAAAACAGGCCGCAAGCGCATCAATCATTGTTGTAAACCATCACCTTTTATTTGCAGATATAGAATCAAGAATGAGTGGCATTGGCTACGATGAACCTTCTGTTCTTCCTCCCTACAGACGGATTATTTTTGATGAAGCACATGGAATAGAAAATGCCGCAACAAGCTTTTTCAGCGAAAGCGTAAACAGATTTAAACTAACCAAGCTTGTAAATCAAATGTATCGAAAAAGAAAATCAGCAGAGTTCGGACACCTTTGTTCAATCGCAGTTTTTTCTAAAAACGAAGATAAAGTTCAGGAAGCCTACGAGCTAACTTCAAGAATCAAAAAAGCAATAAGCAACCTGGAGCTGGCGGCAAAAGATCTTATGAATAATGAGTATTCCCTGCGTTTATTCGAAGGAACAGCAAGACAGTTTGGGCCTTTTATCGTTCAGACAAATGAACTTGCCGATGCCCTTGGAAGCTTTACAAATCTTGTTCGTTTGATTATCGAAGGCGTATCTGATGAAGATAAAGAAGCAGCCCCTTTCTGGGAAGCAAAAATCATCCTACGCCGTTTAGACAGCTATGTTATTCTTCTAAAGAACTTTGGCTTATGGGATGAAAAAAGGCAGAACGTTTACTGGATTCAAAAAAAGCGTCTTCCAGCTGATCTTGCACGTTCTTCTGATGACCCTGATTATGTGATTTTAACAGAAACTCCACTTGATATTTCAAGCCTTATGAATATGGGTGTTTATGAAGAAATGTCATCTGTAATTTGTACTTCTGCAACTTTAAAAACAGGCAGAGATTTTAAATACTGGTGCAGTCGTACCGGTATTTCTTACACCGATCCGGAAAGAGTAAACTGTAATTCTTTTGACTCCCCTTTTCCTTATAATAAAAATATGCTTTTTGCAGTTCCTTCCGATGCACCATTACCGGATAGACCGGAGTTTCAGCAATGGATAGAAATGGCAATTCCCAGACTGATTTCTGCAGCCGAAGGACGCACTCTTGTTTTATTTACATCTTACGAATCTTTACGAAGCGCTCATAATACGACCCTTCATATGCTTAAAGGTTTTTCGGGTTTAATAATGAAACAAGGTGATGATGATAACTCGAAGCTGCTCGAAAAATTTAAGAATGATAATGAAAGCGTCCTTTTTGCAACAGATTCCTTCTGGCAGGGAGTTGATATTCCTGGAGAATCACTTAGCCAGGTAATTATTGTTAAGCTGCCATTTACAGTTCCAAATGATCCTGTTTTTGTAGCAAGGTCCGAAGCAATTGAAAAACGCGGAGGCAATTCCTTTATGGAAATGAGTGTGCCCGAAGCTGTAATTAAATTCCGACAGGGAATTGGCCGCTTAATAAGAAGATCCGATGACCGAGGCGTTGTTACAGTTTTAGACAGACGCCTTTATGAAAAACGCTATGGAGCAAGTTTTATACAAAGCATGCCGGATTGCAAAAAAACATACGACTCTCTTGATGAAACCTGCAAAAGTATTAACAGGTTTATTTTTGCATAAAAATACATTATAATGTTTACATGCGTAACTTAATAACATTTATATGTATTGGTTTTATATTAATCCCCTATTCTATTATTCTTGGAATTGTTTATCCTTTTTCTAAAAAAGCTGCTAAAAAACTTTCAGATATTTGTGTAAAGAAGTTCCCGCTCAGAGTTTTTGGAATTCTTCACAAAATTGATGGATTTATGTTTTATGGCTACGATGAATCAAAAAGCCAGCTTCCTGAACAATTTATGATTATCTGCAATCACCAGAGTCTTTTTGATATTCCTGCTTTTATGCGCTTTATGCCAGAAGTTGATCTTCGTTTTATTGCAAAAGATGCACTTGGCAAAGGTGTTCCAATGATTTCTCCAATGCTAAAATCTCAGGAACACTGCTTAATTCCCCGCAATGTTCGCCCGCTTGAATCTGTAAAGTTAATTTCTGATTTTGGAAAACGTGCAAAAGAACAACATCTTGTTCCGGTTCTTTTTCCGGAAGGTACCCGTTCACGAGACGGAAATATCGGAAAGTTTTATTCAGCAGGATTCAGAACCCTTACAGAAGCATGTCAGCTTCCTGTTGTAGTTTGTGCAGTTGACGGCGGATGGAAAATTGCAGATTTGAAAGGCCTTTTGAAAAACATTAAAAAAGGCTGCTACAGGCTTAAGGTTTTAAAAGTTTATCCTTGTCCTAACGGCAAAGAAGAATGCACTAAGGTTTTAGAAGAAAGCAAAGCACTTATGGAAGCCCAGCTTACAGAATGGCGGGCAAAGCCTTTAATGGAACGATAGGAACCCTTGTGGTCCCTGACCTTGTCGAAGGGAAAAAAAATAAGGACTGCCCTAATGGACAGTCCATTCCCCAAAAATGTATATATTAATTTTAAGTATTATTTAAAATCTTTTGGACGTCTTTCTACACGTTTACATTTCTGGCATTCAGCCTGATTCTTAAGTCTGCCGTTATCCATAATAGTTTTCATTATGATTTCGCCACCACAGTCAGGGCAAATGAATTTGTGTGTTGCAACAGTAGTACGAGAGTTTTTACTAGCTCCAGCCATTATGTGCCTCCAAATGAATATTCGTGCTATAATATTAATTAATTAATGTTTTTGTGTCAATAGTAAGATTCTACATACTTAAACCAAACTTCTTGGTAAGTTTTTCCTGTAAAACCTTGCAATCTTCAGCTGGCATTCCTAAATTCAAGGCATTGTTCAAATCGTTCATAGATTTTTCATATTCCTGAATTTCAAAATAAGCCATAGCCCGCCTGAAGTAAGTATGCGCCTGAAATTCATTTATTTCCAGCGACTTAGTATAATTTTGTATTGCCCATTCATAATTTTTTTGAATCGCACATACAATTCCCTTATAATAATAAGTTCTGAATGCTTTTGGATCGTATTGCAGGCTTATATCAAAATCCTGCAGGGCTGCATCAAAATTATTCATACTAAAATATGCCATACCCCTGTGTTTACGGATTACAGCAATTACATTTTTATCTGACGGATTTACAGCTTCAAGGATTTTTGAATAAATTGCAACCGCTTCTTCAAGATTTCCGGCATTATGGGCATGAATGGCACGCAAAAGCATTTCATCAATTGTTCCAGAAACAAATGGAGTTATGCGGCTGATATTTTCTTCCTTTTCTTTTGGTTTTTCATCAAGAATGCTGTCTGCCATGTCATAAAATGAATGACGACGGTCTTCAAGCTCTTTCTGCAGTTTATTCTGATAATCCCTGATTTCCTGAAAGGTAATATCGGCAAGGCTAAGCATTGCATTAAGAGATGCCAGCTTGCGGCGTAAAGGAATATCAAAAGGATTGAATTCCGTTTTATATATAAGTTCGTGTTCAACTTCTGCCCAGGCATCTTGCAGGATTGTTCTGATTTGAATTTCGCAGACAAGATTATCATCAAGAGGCTTAAGACCTTCAAAAAGTTCAATTGGAGGTTTACAGGTATCTGGAATCTTTATAAGAACATGAATAGATTCATAACCAAATTCGCTGAATTTTTTTTCGGCACCCTTCACTTCAATTTCTTTTATTTCAAAAACCTTTTTAATCTGTTCAAGACCAAGCTGCATATCTTCCAGGAAGGCACAGATCATGCGGATTCCCATCATATCGGTAAGAAGAACAAGTGAATCTGAGCAGTCTTTTGTTTCTTCCGGCTTGAGACGAAGGATTTTTTTATAATAAGAGTTAAAGCTTTTTACACGGCTTTTATATGTTGGCTGAGCATTTAATTGAACTTCGGCATGGAGAATATCTATAATGTTTTCCATGACAATGGTGAAATATTCTGTATAAGATTCGTAGAGTTTTTTAATTTCTGCCTTGGAAGGAATGTTTGAATTGTTCTTCATAAATTTCATTATAAACTATATTTAAGATATTGCAATTAAATAAAAGATTCCGACAATCTCAAAAAAAAAACACCCCGAATAATCGAGGTGTTTTTTATATAAATTAGAGCTTACTAATTATTTGGCATCTGCAGCCTGTCCAGCGTTACTCTGAGCGTTAGAATCAGAATCTTCGTACAAGCTAGATACGAAATCTTCTTCTGTTGCTAACTTAGACTTCTCGAGGTAGCGGTTAACCTGCTTGTTACCAAACTTAGACATTTCTGCATTCTGGCGAGCAGCTTCTTTCTTACCAATGATTCCCCAGAGGTCTTCATCAGCAATGTCGCGGTCAGAAGTAAGAAGAGCCTTGTCGTAAATTACCTTTACGTCTTTGAAGTATCCGATGAAATCTCCACCAATGTGAGCAGCGTCACGTGTGATTTCGAATCCAGAGAACTTAACAAATGGAGTTCCTCTTGGATAGATTGGATATACGCGGATTTCGCGGTTACGGATTTCTGAAATATACTGTGGGTTGTTCCAGCGGAGTTCTTTCCATCCGTCGAAGCCAAGATATCCCATGAAGTAACGGCGATCAATGTTATCATTGTCTGTAAGGTGTACGTACAATCCGTGAGGGAAGTTCATACCCATTGTTGTAACTTTGATAGATTTGATAGTTCCAACATTCTTGATTACACCAAATCCACCTTCGAACAATGTCTTTTCGAAAGAAGGGTTCTGTGCAACGTTGAATGATGAAGCATCTTCATCTTCACTCAAAGCCTGTCTTTCACCATCATCACTTACTGTAGAAAGTGGTTCGTAAGCAGGGATGTCAAAAGGAGGAACAATCTTAGCGTTTGCATTTGAGTTCCATGATGGGAATACAATGCGAACACCCATTACGTTCTGTCCTGCGAAAGGTACGTCTGCGGACTCTTTTACTGGTGCTGCAACAACCTGTGAATCAGCCAAGCTCTGAACAGTCTTTGCAGAAGAGTTCAATGTAACTTCCCATTCAGGAAGAGACAAAGAAGTTCTCATAAGATCTTTCTGTTGCTTAGTAAATGTTGAACCAGCACTAATAGCGTAATCCATAGTTGTACGCTTATTCTGCTTTGCTACTACGTTACCATCACTGTCTGTAAGTTCGTAGTCAGCATCCAACTGTGTAAAATCGATGAGCATAGCTTCTTCAGCAAAAGCAACGCCACCAACAAGCAGCATAGCAGCTGCAATTAAACTCAAAGTCTTCTTCATTTGAAGCTCCTTTTTTTATACTAATTCGATGTAGCCTTGTATAATAAACTATTATCTTATAAGTATGCTAATTTGTCAACGCTTTTTTTTCTATTCAAAAGCATATTTTCCATCTACAAACACCTGCACCTGCTCGATATTTGTAAAGTTTTTCATGATATTCCGCTTTAAAAGCTCAATACCATCCTTTATTTGAACAACATTGTGTCCCATATATATAATATCGGCAGAAAGGTCAATAAACACTGTTTTATCTCTTTCAAAGCACGAAATTACCTTAGTTCCAGGAGTAAAAAGATACTTTGTTCTTTCAAGACCAGATCCAAGTACAAGCTCATCAACAAAGTAATTAAGCTGTGATTTATTGGGATTTTCTTTTAAATATCTTGTTTCAAGAACATATTTTCCTTCATCAACACAAGGAAAAATAAATACATATTTTGTTCCGTAATGCTTTTTTGCATACATTCCTGAAGAAATCAGAAGAAAAACAAGAGAAAGTATCAGTGCCGCTATAATGGGAATATATTTTTTAATGTCAATTTTCATTTGCAGATGTAAATCCTTTTGAGCGTTCAAAGTGAGTTATGAATGCTGCAATTCCATTATATATTCCAAGGGCTGCTTTTTTCAAGTATGTATCATTATTCAAAAGCAAAGCTTCTTTTTCATTAGAAACAAATCCAAGTTCAATTAAAACGCTTGGCATGTTAGAGTTTTTTACAACAAACCATTCCTCTGCTTTTATTCCCCTAGCCTTTGATTCATTACCAATCTGACTCTGAAGTCCATCCATAATGAACTTTGCAATCATGATTGATTCTGTTGTATATTCCTCTTCCAGCATAGAATTCAAAATAGGGAATAAAGATTTATCATCTGTAGAAGATTTATCAAGTACTGTACGGCGATATCCCGGAGAAAGATACCATACTTCATAACCCGAAGAAGTTTTATTTAACGAAGAATTTACGTGAATTGAAATAAACAATACAGCTTCGTCTTCTTTAACTTTTACATTATTTGCAATTTCTGTTCTTTCCTGAAGTGTGAGGAAAACATCTTTATTTCTTGTAAGAATAATCTGTTTATCGGGATAGGCTGTTTTTAGGCGTTCACCCAAAAGCTTTGCTACCTTAAGATTTACGTCTTTTTCCTGAATCGTTACATTTTTACCATTAATTTTATAGGTTTTTAATGCGCCGGGATCTTTTCCACCGTGGCCTGCATCTACAAGAATTGCGCCAACCTTGAACATTGTAGAATTATTTTCTTTAAACATCTGATCGGCATCGTTCATGAATTTTTTAGAAACATATATCTTATTATTTTTAAGTTCCGGTGCATCTGTAAGCTCAAAACGAACATTGTCCAGCATTACGACACTTTCATCTTTTCTAAAGGTTATCTGATGTCCGTTTTTTTCAAGCATTCCTGTTTCGGAAAGAGAATCCCAATAAAAAGTAATTCCTTCTTTTTTTGCAGTATCCATGAGAGAAATATCGTTTACTGCAAAAAGAGATGAGATTATCGAAAATATCGCACAGAAGAATATATGTTTTTTCATTTTTTCCCTTCGACAGGCTCAGGGCCCACAAGTTTAGTATCAGGGCCCACAAGTTTAGTATCAGAGCCTGCAAGTTTACTATCGGAATAATATACTGCTCCCTGAAGACCTCCCCGCAATAAAGAAGACCAGAAGCCACTTGAATCTAAGGCAGGATGCTTTGGGCGCAGAATATCGAACTTTTGTGCAGTCTGCCTGATTGTATTAAAATTCCAGTCTGTAAGGTTGCAGACATCGGCTGTTTGTAAAAACTCAGGTATATAATCTTGTGTTTTAGCATTTTCAGGGATATCCAGAAGAATATCAAGACAGCACTGTTGTTCGTCATTCAACTTAAAGAAGGCATAAGGAGGAAAAGCATTTTCATCGGCTTCTTCATTTCCCTTCAAATAGCTGTCTGTTTTAGGATTATTTGGTTTAAGGGTAATAAAAACATTTGAAACTGCATCTTCGGCAGCTTTTATTGCAATTTCTCTGTTATTGCTTACGGCAATTATATTTCCGCATTTTTCTACGTTATTTCTTGGAAAGTCTACATCACATCCTATAGAAACTGTTGCCCGAGGAAGAACATCACGCACTGCCTGGTCTGTAAAATCCTGTATATTTTCTATATATTCAACAGTTCCGGGAATGCTCATCCAGGCGCGTTCTGCAGAGGTGCGCAGGCATGGAACTTCAAAAAGCTCATAGGGTGCCGGAAGATTTTTACAAAGCTCTGACGGAGTGTAAGAAACCGGCACTGCTTTTGAAATCAGTTTTTCAGGGTTTTGGCCTGTTGCAATAAGAATACCCTGCTCTGTTAAATTCAAATCTGAAGCATAAGGATATGTCCAGCCTGACATATATCCGCCGGAAAGACGGGCTGCAATTTCGCCGATCATAGGACCCTTTTTTGTATATTTAATGTCTGCTTTAGCAGCACCACAGGTAAGGCCTTCTGCTTTAGCTCCAAGGGCAAATACAGAAATAAGTTCATCGTGCATTTTCTGGGGAATATCTGCGGGCATTGTGTGACCAATTTCAATAAAATATGGTTCGTATTTAATATGACGGATTGCAAAGCCTGTAACAATAAACTTGCCGTTATAAACAAGAGCATCAATAGAAAACTCAGGGCCGTCCATATATTCTTCTATAATTGCATAGCCTGTGCGGGAATTTTTTGAAGCAATTGTAACAGCAGGCAAAAACTCTTCTTTTGTTCTTACCATTCTGCAGCCGCGGGCCCCCATATTATCTACAGGCTTTACTACAAAAGGAAAATCCATTTTGGAAAGAACGGTCTCTAAAAGCTCAGGAGAAATATCTTCTTTTCCGGCACGTATAAATTTTGGAGAAGGAACTCCATTTTTTTCAAAGCAGGCCCGCATCTGAGTTTTAATACTTGCATTTGTGGCGGCTTCAAAGCTGTGTGCTGGTAAACCAAGCTTTTGACAGACATAGCTTACACTTGCAGAAAAATCTGTTCCTGCTGTAAAAACCCCTTCCAGACCATCTGGCGAATTTTTAAGGCGGCTGCAAAGTTCTAGGATTCCTTCTTTGTCTTTTAAGTCTATTTTATAAAACTCATCTGCCAGAGGAATGCAAACAGCTTTTGGATCTGCGTCAACTACAATTGTATGCAGACCAAGATTTTTTGCACTTTGAATAGCAGGACGCTGCATGAGGCCTGCGCCTAATATAACTATATTTTTCATTTCTTTTCCGCCTTTTTACGGCAATAAATTTCGACAGTATCGCCGAGCTGCATAAGTCTTGAATACTTATCTATCATATTCCATTTTACACTGCCCTTCTGAACATTTTCTTTTTTGCAGACAGGGAAACGTTCCGGATGATGTCCTGTAGAAACAACCTTTACAACTTCAAAACCGTATTTTTTAAGGATTTTTTGGGCACGTGACGGTTCCCAGATTGAATAATGATCAATAGGACTGATTGTGTAAAAATGGTCAATATCGCTTTTTGCAGAAATGCCTTCTCCTGAAGGTGTTGCAAAGGCAAAAACTCCGCCGTCTTTAATAATTGAAGAAATTTTTGACAATACAGAATCAAGATTTTTAAAATGCTCAATTACATACCACATTGAAAGGCAATCAAACTGAGTAATTCCAAATTCTTTTTCAACATCAATTTGAGGAAATGCAGAACAGGAAGCCGGAAAATGAAGTTTAGTCTTTACATAATGAATTGCATCATCAGAAATATCTGTTCCAAAAGGATTAAGTCCAAGATCATTTGCAGCAGCTAAAGATGGTCCGTAGGCACAGCCAATATCAAGATAGTTTTTGCCAGATTGATTATCACGAAGAGAATTCATAATTTTAATTCTTCTCAGGCACTGAGCTTTAATAGAATCAAAATCTTCTTCGTAAGTTTTTCCGTACTGCTTTTTATAATCTTCAAAAAAATAGGATTTTTTATACTGCATTTCTTCTTCGGCAGTAAAAGACATATAAACAAGACCACAGCATTTACAACGTCTGTAAGTTCGTCCTGCATTGCGCGAAATAATCGGGTCAGGATTAGAATCCTTTTGCCCCTCCTCATTCTGGCCGCAGACCGGACAGCAAAGCTTTTTACCAAAGGCAAGCTTTTGAATATAAGATCCCAGGGATTTTTGCTCAAGACTCATTTTTACTTCAGGATAAAGAAAAGGAGACTCCAGAGCTTTCTGCATTTTTAGGGAATCAATTTTTCCGTGAGGAATATAAGCAAAATCATATTTTTGTGCCAGACGCTCATGAAGCTTTGTTGTTGCAAGCATTATTACAGCGCAACCTGCAAAGGCCGCTTCAAAAGCAGTAAGTCCATAATGAGAAAGAACTAAATCATATTCAAAAATCTTTTCGCGAAGGTTTTCAACAGGAGGAATAAAATTGATATTTAAAATATTTCTGTATTTTTCAACATCACTTACAATTGCAGTAATCTGGGCCCCCGGAAGATTTTTTACAAGGGCCTGGGCTGCTGGAAGTGTAAGGCCGGCGGGATCTTCTCCCCCTATGCAAACCAAAACCTTTTCTATATTGCGGGATTTATTTTTTCTTACATTCAAAGGCTTTGTAATATAACTTGTGTCAAAAAGATTTGGAAGACGGGAAACATCGTAAGAAGGAATTATATCCAGCAGATAATCGCAATATTCAGAATAATCAGAGCCCTCATCAAGAGAAATAAGCTTTTTACATTTAGAAAAAGTTTCTGCCTGCTTTTGAGAAAGCTTAAAATTATCTGTAACAATAACAGCTTTATAAGTTTCATCAGGAAGCTGATTAATTATCTGCCAATCTTGCAACCCCTTTTCTTTATATTCATCAATAATTGAAAGGGTTTCTGCAAGGGTACAATCATCCGGAATATATACAAATCCCTTTGTTTCAATTGCTGTAGTAAGACATCGGTGAAGGTGACCTGTTCCCTGCCTCTTAATAACAGAAGGTACAAAAACAATAGGATTATTCACAGCGTCTGATTTACAGGCATCAATGATCTGCTCGGTTGTATAGGGCTCCTTGCAATCTTTAAGGTAATTTACAATACAAGAGGCGCGCATGTAATCAGAAAAAGTATCTATTGTTGTGCGTAAATCTGGATAATAAAAACGTGAAGGAGCTTTTACAAACTCACATTTGAATCTGTCTTTATGATTATATAAAGCAGGTCCAACATGCTCGTGGTCATAAGGATTATCTGTCTGCTCTGCTGCTTCTAATAAAGACTGGGCACTAAAAATTTCTACACCCGATCCATGAGGAAGTCCTGTAAAGGTAAGATAATCACATGGATGTTTTGATTTATTTCTTTCTTCAAACTCTTCTACACTGGTCTGGGCTGCTTCATAAAATAAAAAAGGATTATCGGCAGTAGCACGGATTATTGTATCAACCTTAAGGGTTTTTATAAGATCGCAAAAGCGCTTTAAAACATCATTCAAATCTCCGGCAAAACAATCAAAACCATTTTTTTTGCAGATTGGTTTTAGTTTTTCATATGATTCATGATCTGTTGCTACAAAATACTTATCTGCCTTAACTTTTTTCATAGAAGTTAAAACCCAGGCTAAAACTGTTTTTTCACCAAGGATTTTCAGGGCTTTTCCGGGCAGACGCGAAGAAGATAAACGGCATTGAACGATTACAGCTCTTTTAGTTTTCATTGCTTTCCACCTGAGGCTCCTGCCAGTTTTTTATAAAAGTCTGCAGATCCATTTTAAACTGATATTTATTTTTTTCTACCCATTCTTTTGCGGCCTTAAACTGCTTTTTTGCTTCAAGATATCCGCAGGAAGAATGGAATAAGAATTTATAAAAGGCTGAGTTTTTAATAAAAGCTGCTTCGTTTTTATATTTTGGAACCTCGTTTTTAAGATAATATTTCAGATAATCCTGATTGATTGTCTGATCTTCAATTGTAGGTTCATCAATATATGAAAACTGCAGCATTGTTGTAAGTTTAGTTTCCTGCCCCCAAAGCCAGGAACGAACAGCAAGATCAAGATTCTGCCAGTATGGAGTTTTAATTGTGTAATCAAAGCCACCAAGCTGAATAAACTTTTTGCGGTTATAAAGTGCTACATAATCTTTTGGATAAATTGTTTTTTTACCGTCTGTTACAAAGGAGGAAGAATCAATTACAAAATGAGATTTTTCGGCCCCAGGTGTAAACAAGGTATAAAGTCCGTTTTTATTTTTATCTAAAAGACGAGGAACAATACAGTAGATTTGTGAACTTGTAAGTCGTTCTGCAAGATTTTCCAGCACTACTCCGCTTGGAATATAAAGGCTGTCTCTGATTACAAGTACATAATCTGCATCAATTTCGCTCATTGCAAGGTTTATAAGTTCACCGTCAGAAGCTTTTTCCAACGGAATAAAGAATTTTATATTTGGAAACTTTTTAGAGATATCTTCAATAGAATAATTACTGCTGTCATGCTCTATCGAAATTATTGAACGGAAATTACAGCCCATGAGGTTTTCAAAAACATTGAGCTTAAGATGACTTGCGCTTGAATGAAGAAGGATTACAGATATATTCAGAACATCAGGAGAATTATTTACTTTTCCCCCTATTACTGTCATGTTTATCTGATGTTCATCAAAAGTTGAAGGTATAGAACTCATCACATCCTCCGCATTTATCGCAATATTTTTGATTTATATGATTATTAAGTTCATCGTTGAATTTTTCCCAGACAGATGCAATGCCCTCTTCAAAAACGTTGCCCTTTATGTCGTCAGAAGGCGGCTGTGGCAAAGAGGAACATCTCCATTCCATAAAACTGTGAGGTCTCGTCTCAAATGCCAGCAGATATTTCTTTCCAATGGAGAAAGGTCGGCAGGTTCTTCGTTTTTAAGCAGGCCTGCAAAGCTGTTGAACTTCTGGATTATAAAGTTTCCATTACTTGCGTTTGATTTTTCTTTCCAGTAGCGGAAGAAATTTTCAAGTTCTGCTTCGTTTGCATTCATGCGTACAAACTGTGGATATACACAATCGGGAAGAGCTTCCTGTAATTTTTTTACTGCATCAACTGATTTTTCAAGACTAAAATCAGCCCCACGAAGAGCAGCACAAGTTTGAGCAGTAAATCCGTCCATAGAAACTACAATCATGATTTTCTGCCAGTTATTTGTCCTTTCTTTGGCGGCATTTACAAGCTTTGCAAGTTCTTCTGCAAAATTATCCGGAATTGAGGAACCGTCGGCTTCTATAAATACAGAAAGTCCCTTATAAGAAAGGATTTTTTCTATAATTTTCAATAAATCAGGATGATTAAAGCATTCACCCCAGGCAGAAAGCCCTACAACTGCTTCGCCGGAAAAATCTGCAATTTCTTCTATAAGGCGGCAGGCCTTATCATAATCCATAATTTTACTTGCAGCAGCAGGCTCTGTACCGTCTTTTGCGGCAAGTACCTTTGGATATGGACAATAAGAACATTTACCCTGGCATTTTTGTGCAAGCTGAAGATTATAAAAAGAAGGAATAGTCTTTAAAATCTTAGGATTTTTTGCAGCTGCTTCAGAAAGTTTTACAGAATCTGCATTTGCAAAAGCTTCTTGTGAGCTTAGATCTTTTTCAAACTCTTCAAACAATCTCTGGCATGCAATAAAATTCTCTTTTTTACGGCAATCAAAAGCAAAACGGAATAAGCGCCAGTCTACAGGAGCAAGAACAGTTTCTACTTCAAAGGAGTTTATATCCGTTTTAATCATATCAAAAATAGAATGACGGGTGATTTTCTGCGAACCAAGCTCTGCTGCTGTTGTTTTTGACAATTCAAGAAGAATAGAAATAGTTCCTTTATCTAAAAGCTCAGGTGCAAAGCCTTCGGGATACCCTTCGGCAAAGGTATATTCGGCCTTGTAATCCAGATGAGTGCTTAAAAGGCCAAGGGCCAGCGATTTATTTATAAAAAGACTGTCAGCCCAGCCAAAAATCAAAGAATAAGACCCACTTTCGCGGCAAATTTTATCTAATTCTTCTAAAAGTGAGCTGATTGTAGTGCAGCCGCTTATTGTGCGTACTTCAAAACCGAAGGAAGCTGCAGAAAGCAGGCACAATTCTTTTGCACTTTTTCCTGCAAAAACCTTTTCATCTTCATATTTATTTTTTTCGTCAAACAAAACAACAATACTTTTCATCAACTTCTTTATCGGCAATTGGTTGAACAAGTTAATGGAATTAAGATAAAATAAAGTTATGGGTGATCAGGAAACGCTGCTGAATCAGGTCTTTTCGGTAGCTCAAATTACTTCATATATAAAAGAGATTCTCGAAGGTGCTTTTTCTACAATAACTGTTGAAGGAGAAATTTCTAACTGGAGGCCTTCAACTTCAGGCCATGTATATTTTACCCTAAAAGATAATACTGCCCAGCTTAAGGCAGTAATGTTTAAAGGTTCCCTCTACTCTCTTAAGTTCAAACCCAAAGATGGAGACAAGGTTCGCTGTACAGGCCGCCTCTCGGTTTATGAACCTCAGGGTAACTACCAGCTTATAGTAAATAAAATGGAAGCAACAGGAGCCGGCGACATTCTTGCCATGCTGGAAGAACGCAAAAAACGCCTTGCTCAGGAAGGACTTTTTAATGAAGAAAACAAAAAGGTCTTACCTCAGTTTCCGCGAACAATTGGAGTTGTAACAAGTCCTACAGGGGCTGCAATTCGTGATATCCTACAGGTAAGCCGTAGACGTAATAAAAATATAAATGTAATTGTTTTACCAGCTCTTGTTCAGGGCGAAGGTGCTGCTCAGACAATTCAGAAAATGATAGAAATTGCAAATTTTTATAAGCTCTGTGATATTCTGATTGTTGGACGAGGCGGAGGTTCTCTTGAAGATTTGTTGCCATTCAGCGAAGAAAATGTAGTTCGCGCTGTAGCTGCTTCTGAAATTCCTGTAATTTCTGCAGTAGGTCACGAAATTGACTGGGCTTTATGCGATTATGCTGCTGATAAAAGAGCCGCTACTCCTTCTGCTGCAGCAGAGCTTGCAGTTCCTCTTTTAAGCGATATTAAACAGGATATTTCTTATTATAAAACCGAACTTTATAACGAAATAAAACAAAAAATAGAAAAAAAACGATTGATTGTAAGGGCTTTTGATCCTTCTTCGCTTGAAGTAAGATTCAGAAACATTCAGCAGCCGCTTTTGAACAGATTTGACAAGGCAAAACAGGGGCTTAAGGATGGCATTTTAGATAAAATAAAAGATTACAGAACAAAACTTGCCACCTATAAAACAATTTTAGAAAACGCAAGCCCTCAGACAATCTTAAACCGCGGTTATTCAATGGTACATGATGAAAATGGAGATGTTGTAAGAGATTCTGCTCAGGTTAATGAAGGAGCTGCACTTCTTATTACACCTGCAAAAGGAAGTATAAAAGCAAAAGTAATAAAATGACAAAAGAGGAGTAAGAGCTATGAACACATTTGAAGAAAACTTGGCAAAGCTTGAAGAACTGACAAATGATATAAAAAGAAGCGACATTTCGCTTGAAGATGCACTCAAGGATTTTGAAGAAGGCATTAAGCTTGCAGGTGGAATGGAAAAACAGCTTGATGAAATTGAAGGCAAAGTTCAGATTTTAATGAACGAACCAAATCCTATGGAAAAAGGAAACGAACCTCAGTTTGATCTTTTTTCTGAACAAGGCCAGGTAAACGGAACCAGAAAATGAGTCTTGAAAGTCCTGTAAGAACCTTAGATGCCCAAGTTGCCCGCAAAATTGCAGCAGGAGAAGTTATTGACCGTCCTAATGCTGTAGTGCGGGAGCTTATTGATAATGCAATTGACTCAGGTGCAAAGCAGATAACCGTTGAAATCACTAGTGGCGGAATAGAAAAAATCCGTGTAATAGATGACGGCTGCGGAATGACAAAAGAAGATTTGCAGAATTGTGCCCGCCCTCATGCAACAAGTAAAATTTCAACAGAAATTGATTTAATGAATCTTTCTACACTGGGTTTCAGGGGTGAAGCCCTTGCTTCTATTGCAGCAGTTGCCAGACTTTCTATAACAAGCGGCGGTTTTAAAATGCGGGCAAGTATTACTGAAGATCATATTATAGAAAGCGTTGCATTAACAAAAGGCACAATTGTTCAGTCAGAAGGACTTTTTGAAAATTTTCCGGCCCGCAGACTGTTTTTAAAAAGAGCAGCAACAGAAGGACTGATGTGCAGGAATACTTTTATTGAAAAAGCAATTTCGCGCCCGGATATTGCCTTTAGATTTGTAAGCGACGGAGAAACAAAGCTTGATTTACATGCAGGCCAGTCTTTACGGGACAGATTTGTAGATGCCAACCGCTATGAATATGATAAAAATCTTTTTTATGAAGTAAAAAGCTCAGCAAGCGGAAAAGATCCGGACTGGTCTTTCAGTGTTATTACAGGAGAGCCTGCTGTAAGCCGTTCCAACAAAAAAGATATTTTTATTTACGTAAATGGTCGCCGCATTCAGGAATACTCACTTGTCCAGGCAATTGAATATGGTGGTCAGGGATTTTTTCCAAACGGAACTTACCCTATTGCACTTGTCTATATAACAATAAATCCAAAACTTGTAGATTTTAATATTCATCCTGCAAAAAAAGAAGCAAGATTTTATGATATTTCGGACTTACATCATGCAATAAGCTCCAGCGTAAGGACATTTTATCATAATTATACATATCAGAATTTTATTAATGACAAGCCGGCGGATGAAGCAGCGCCTACATATGAAAGGCATATTACATACAAGAATGGTCCTTCGACAAGCTCTGGAACCGCATTTCATGCATCAGGGACCACGGTGTCTCAAGTTCATGATCTGCGTTCAAAATACATGCCTTCTTCTTCCAGAACTTCCTTTTCAAAACCTGAAATCCCAACTTCATCTCTTGCAGAAGAGGCAATGCAGTCATTTTCAAAGGAGTTTACAGCTCCTCAGGAAGAAAAGTCAAAGGTTCAGTACATAGGCCCTGCCCTTGGCACATTTCTTCTGGCACAAAAAAACAATTCACTTTATATAATTGACCAGCACGCTGTTCATGAAAGAATCCTTTTTGATAAAATAATGAATAATCAGGGCGGAAGACAGCAGCTTTTAATTCCTTACAAAATCAGGACAGAATCAAAAAGCCAGGATAATCAGCTTGAAAAACTAAAAGAAAGGCTTTCGCAAATTGGTTTTGATGCAGAAAAAAAAGAAGAAGGATATTGGGAAATTACATCAATTCCTGAGCGTTGGACTGGCACAGAATATGACTTTCGCTCTCTGATATTTGTAAAGAATGTTGAGCCTGAACAAATCATACGTTCTATTGCGGCAATGACAGCCTGTAAAGCCGCAGTAAAAGATGGCTATGTTTTAGATGATGAAACAGCTGCCCGCCTTGTTGAACAGGCCTTTACACTTGAAGACCCCCACTGCCCTCACGGAAGACCGATATATACTGTACTTTCCAGAGAACAATTATTTCAATTAGTGAAAAGAACATAGATTTTTTCTACTGGGTAATTGTATTTAAAAGTCCAGATATTTCAGTCTTCCTATACGTAGGATTTTTTTCCTGAACATAAACCAGATATTTTTCGGCATTTGCGTTGTCGCTTAGCTGCATACAAACCTTTGCAAGTTCTATATAAGCATCCCAGTTTTCTTTATCTGTTTTCAAAAGCTCGGTGTAAGTTGATTTTGCATAATCGTATTCACCTGCCTGGGCATAAGCCTTTGCAAGATTTGCACGAATTGCATTATTCTTTGAATCAAGTTTAAGAGCATTCTGGTAGAACTTTACTGCATTTGCATAATCTTCTTTTAAAAGATAGGCCTTGCCAAGGTTGTTGTTTGCTTCAATATTATTATTATCTTTGTTATAAACCTGAGTAAAAAGGCTTAAGGCTGTATCAACATCAGGCGGTTCGAGAGTCATATACATAACACCAAGATTGATTTTTGTCTTGGCATGATCTGCATTAACCTTCAAAACTTCAAGATATAAAGGAATTGCATTATCAACCTTGCCCTGTTTATCCAGGATAAGTGCATAATTATAAATTACATTTACTTTTGCATTATCATTTTTTATAAAATCTTTACCTTCGTAGGCTTCACGTGCATATTTTTCGGCATCGGCAACTTTTCCGGCATCAAACATAACTGCAGAAAGATTGTATTTTGTTAAAGTCATATTTTCGCTTGGAGAAAGCATGGTAAGAGCACGCTTATAGCTTTCTTCGGCTTCGTTATAACTCTTTTTCTGATAATATACGTTTCCAAGCTCCATAGCAGCCTGAACATTTATATTATTAATTTTAAGTACCGATTTATATGCATCTATTGCCCCGGAATAATCGTTTCTATCTGCAAGGATTCGTGCTTCTTCAAGATAAGCCTTCTCATGGCGGTTATCAATATCAATTGTCTTACGGAAGGCAGCAAGAGCCGCTGTATCATTTTTGAGCTTTTTCTGGGTAAGGCCAAGATTATATCGGCTTGGAGCGAATTTTGTATTCAATTCGCAGGCCTTTGTAAAGGAAGAAGCTGCCTCGCTGTATTTTTTAAGCGTATACTGAATTTTTCCAAGGTTATACCAGTAAAGGTAATTATTAGGGTCATATTCTACAGCGGCTTTCATCTCTTTAAGGGCTGTATTGTAATCCTTTTTATTAAGGGCATCCTGGGCAAGAATATAATGGGCTCCCGCATCTTTAGGATTTGTCTGAACTGCTTTATTTGCCATTGCTACAGCATTGTTCATAAGCTGCTGCTTTTTATCTGGATTATCTGACTTTTCTGCAGCTTCATAAAGGGACTGGGCAATTTCTGACTCTTTGGAAGCCTTAAAGTTTGATCCGGCATCTCCAGGGCTCAAACTGTCTGCCATATTAAAGTGCTTCATTGCTTCTTCGATATTTCCCATAGCAAGAGCAGTCTGACCAAGCTGAAGTTCATTATTTACATCATCTATTTTCTTTTTAAGTTCTGCATTTTTCTTTGCAAGAGCTTCTTCTTCAGCTTTACGCTTTTCTTCTGCCTTACGTTTCTGTTCTGCTGCTGCGGCTTCCTCTGCCTTTTTCTGTGCAGCTTCGGCCTGCTGATCTGCAAGACGTTTTTCTTCTGCTTCCTGCTGCTGTTTTAAAAGATTTTCCATTGCGCGGCGGTTCTCTTCTGCCTGCTTATTTGATTCTTCAAGGGCACTTTTCATTGAAGAAAGGGAATCCTGCATTGCACTTGAAATACTGGAAGTATCAACATCTATCTTTAAGCTGTCGGGATATCCGCCGTTTTGATTATTTGTATCCCCGGAATTGTAATTATAGGTATTACCACCGGCAAAAGAAGCCCCGGAACCATTAGCTTCTGCCTCTTTTTTCATATCAAGAATCGAATTCCACAAATCCCATACTTCCTGATCATCTCCGTTTTTTTCAAGATAATCATCAAGCTTATTAAGGGCCCGGTCATATTCTCCGCGTTCTGCGTAGGTTCTTGCAAGGTTACAGACATTTGCTTTGGCTTTTGCCCCGGAATTCTTTTTACTTACACAACCAGTTACACAAAGCAAAATAATAAGAATTATTACCCCCACAATTGAGGAAATGATAATTATAAGCTTTCGTTTTTTCTCTTTTTCAAGTTCTTCAGGAGTTTTTTGAGCCTTTTCATCTGCTTTTGGTGGTAATGGTGGAATTACAGAAGATTCCGGGCTTGGTGCAGCTGGTTTTGGTGTTGGGATTGCTGTTGGTGCAGTGACCACAGGCTTTGGTGTGCTTGCTACAGACCTTGGAGTACTTGCAGCAGGTCTTGTTGTTGCTGCAGTAGTTGTTGGCCTTGTTGTAGCTGTAGTTACTCTTGTAGCGGTGGCAGCAGGTTTTGTGACGCTTGTTGTTGGTCTTGGTGCAGTTGCGGCGGGTCTTGCAGCAGTTGTGGTAGTTCTTGTTGCAGTAGCGGTAGGCTTAGTTGCAGTGGCTGTTGATTTTGGAGCACTTGCTGTTGTTTTTACAGCTGTAACAGTAGTTCTAGTCGCAGCAGCAGTTGTTTTTGCTGCACCTGCAGCAGTTCTTGCTGCTGTTGTCGTACTTCTGGCTGTACTTGTTTTAGCTGCACTTGCACTTGTCTTTACACTAGCTGCTGCCGGCTTTGCACCAGTTGCTGCGGTTCTTGTCGCAGTAGTTTTTGTACTTACAGCTGTTTTCGTACTTGCTGACCTTTTTGCACTTGCAGTTGTACCAGTTTTTGCTTTACCAGTACTTGTTCCCGCTCCTGCAGGCTTCTTTGTTGTTTCTGCCATACTAATTCCTCCCACACCTTAATCCAATTCAGATTCAAAATCATAATCAATCAGATCTTCAGTACCACTAGTCATGTTAGTTGAATCTGTATTCTGCAATGAATTTGCAACATCTTCAAGCAGTTTACGTCTTCTTTCTGCTTCTTCCTGACGCTTTTCTTCGGCAAGACGCTCTTCTTCGGCTTTACGCTCTGCTTCTAGTCTTTCTTCTTCCTCTTTTTGACGTGCAAGCTCTTCTGCCATGCGTTTTTCTTCTTCTGCAAGACGGGCTGCTTCTTCTGCCATAACCCTGGCTTCTTCTTCCTGACGAAGAACTTCCTGTTTTAACAAGGCAATCAGTTCTTCAAGTTTTGGACGCTGAAGGTCCTCAGGTTCCATAATTATAAAACGCTCATAATCCTTAATAGTTTCACTATACTTTTGAGACATCAGATATGAATTTCCGCGGTTAAGAAGCGCTCTTGAGAATTTCGGATCTGCCGAAATTGCCAGAGTAAAGCTTTTTGCAGCATTTTCATAGTCACCCATTGCATAATATGAGTTTCCCTGATTAAACGAAAGGATTTTTTTGTTTGTAGCAGGCACCTTTAAGCCCTTAGCAAAGGCATCTACACTATTTTGATAATCAGCAAGCTGATAGTATGCTAGTCCAAGATAATTATATGCGGCAGATGAAGCAGTTCCGTTTTTTATTTCATCCTCAAGAAAAAGGATTGCTTCTGCAGGTTTATTACTCTTAAAAAGCTTTTCACCTTCTGATTCTGCAAAAGCAAATGTATTACAAGATAAAATAAAAATCAAAATTGCAAGCATATTTACAGAATGTCTAGTCTTCATAATCAAACCCCTTGAAATAAGAAAATAAATTAATTATTCTTATAGTAAGTTTATTATCGGATTTATTAGATTTTACTAAATTTCTTTTATTGAGGTAAGCCATGAGTCCCGTTGCAATAGTAGCAGTCTGTGTACTTGGCATTTTTATTATAGGTCTCCTTATTTTCATAATTAAGGGAACTCTTGCACCTAAAAAAGTAGATTCAATTCCAAAACTAATCAAGCAGGGTAAAACATCAGTAGCAATAAAGCAGGCAAAACAAATCCTTACGAAAGATCCTAAAAACTACATAGCCCATTATTACCTGGGAAAAGCCTATCTTAAAGAAAACAAATCTGAACTTGCAATAATCGAATATAAACTTGTAAATGAAAACGCACTTTTTGGACCTCAGCTGAATGAACTGGATTTCAGACAGGAATATGCCCAGCTTTTAATGAAATATAACCAGCAGCAGGAAGCTCTTAAGAATTACCTTCTGCTTACAAAGCTTGATCCTAATAATCCGGAAAACTTTTATAATGTTGGACATCTTTACGAAGAATGCAACCGCTATGACCTTGCCATGGGCTTTATGCAGAAAACAGTTATGCTCAACTCACGTCACGCAAAAGCACATGCAGAAATTGGTCTTATGCATTACAGAACAAAGAATTTTGGAGAAGCAAAAAAAGAAATTGATATTGCCCTCAAACTCAGTCCTGAAACATATTCTTCATATTATTATCTTGGAAAAATCCAGAAGGATGCAAAAGATCTTGCCGCTGCCATAAAATCCTTTGAAAAAGCACAGCGCGACCCGGATATCAAGCAGAAAGCTATTATTGAACATGGTTCCTGCTTTATGCTTGCCAACCGTTTTGATAATGCCGCCATGGATTTTCAGCGTGCAATTGACCTTGATAAAGAAAACCTTAACGGCGAAACACTCTATGCCCGCTATTTTCTTGCTACCTGCTATGAAAAAAACCGTAAAATTGATAAGGCAATTGAACAGTGGGAACAGATTTACAAACGCAACAAAACCTTCCGCGATGTTTCTGCAAAGCTTTCGGAATATAAAGACCTGCAGGCAAATGACTACTTAAAGGATTATCTTACCTGCAGTAATGAAGAATTCCTTAGCATATGCAAAGCTACTGTTGAAAAAGCCCTTAAACATCAGCCGGTTTCCTGCGAAGCAAAAAAATGGGGATGCCAGATTTCAGGAGTTGATTCTTCTACAGAAGGCTGGAGAAATATGCGTAAACAGACAACCTTGTTCCGCTTTTTCCGTGAACCTGATCCTGTCGAAGATGATATTATCCGTGAAACTCTTGATACAATGAAGAAGATTAACTGCCAGAAAGGCTTCCTTTTCTCTTCTTCGGGCTACTCTAACAGTGCAAAGCATTTTGCAGAAGGCCGCCCGGTTGAGCTTATAGATAAAATTAAGCTTGAATCAATTCTATCACAAGCCGGCTCTGCACAGTAAATGAAAATCCTCTGTCTTTCCGATTATGTAGATCCTCTCATCTATAACCAGAACCTTCGAGAAGTTTTTGGCGATGTTGATTTAGTATTGTGCGCAGGAGACCTTCCCTTAGATTACATTGATTTTGTTGTTACCATGCTCAACAAACCAACCTATTTTATTTTTGGAAATCATAACCTTAAGGATTTTTCTTTTTATCATAAATCTGCAAGAAACACTCCCGAAGCACTTCAATCAAATTATAAACATGCAAATTTTGGTCATGGCGGAATATATGCAGGCTTTAAGGTAATAACAGATAACAGCCTGCAGTATACAGACCCGGTAACCGGCAAAAAAACTCCCCTTTTAATAGCAGGAGTTTCCGGTTCCCTGGAATATAATAAAGGATTAAATCAATATACAGAGTATCAGATGAAGCGAAAACTTGTTCATATGATACCTTCCCTGATAAAAAATAAAATCAAATATGGCAGATACCTTGATATTCTTTTAACACATGCCTCTCCACGTCACATTCACGATAAAGAAGATCCATGTCACAAGGGTTTTGAATGCTTTAACTGGTTTATAAAAAAATTCAAGCCCGCCTACCTTATTCATGGCCACATTCATCTTTATGATATGCGTGAAAAAAGAGTTACTGTTAGCGAAAATACAACTGTTGTAAATGCCTACGCACATTGGATAATTGAATTTCCAGCCACAGGAGACAATTAATGAATTTAGTAGATAAAACAGCAGAAGAAGACTTTAATAAAGCAAGAAATAAAGCCTTGTTCAATGAAATACAGCATTTCCTTTCGCCCGAAGAAGCCTCTCTCATCTCTCTTA
>Ga0247609_10001160_pt1 | contig 32657 bp, 27 predicted proteins | sample 172DNAGHGlowgp2_FD_193487 | JGI IMG/M metagenome (GOLD analysis project Ga0247609, IMG submission 193487) | Sheep rumen microbial communities from Palmerston North, Manawatu-Wanganui, New Zealand - 1728 DNA GHGlow gp2 | ecosystem: Host-associated > Mammals > Digestive system > Stomach > Rumen ... | reverse complement strand
CATAATCGTAAAATTTTGAAAATGAATATTTAAGGAATTAAAAACTATCTACATACAGGTAAACATTGCAGTAACTCACCTGCAGACCTGCGGCCATCGCCATGTCTGCGGCCTGCTCGCTGGCCTCGGCCTCGCTGCGGGCATCCACCTCGAAGGTGTGGCTCTCATTGTCGAAGTCCACCACCTCGACCATGTAATTATTGTACTTGCAAGAGCGGTAATTCTTTTTACCTTTTTGACTCTCAGCTTGTTCGGGAGAACCCAGGAATGATATGTTATAAGAAGCTGTCATAATTAATTGATTTTTAGATGTTAATAATCATTGTCTCTGTTGTCGCGTATAACCTTTTTACGGTGCTACACAAGTAAGGGCTGCTAGTGATACGCCTGCAAGGCTTGACCGAAAAAATCCATCCTGGAAGGACGGGCCATTTTTATCGCTGGGAAAAATTGTGGATTATTTCGAGGCAACTGTGCTTGGCCTTGCAGTATCACGATGCCCGCTAACTTTGCGCCGGAAAAAGTTATACACCCAGCGACGACGGGGGCAATGCCACATCAGAAAATCATCATGACGGCTTCCCATATCAATTCCTCTTCCGACATGTAGAGAGGCAAATACAAAGACGAAGCAAGGAGGGAGCGCCCATCACGGACGTTTCCCTCCTTACCTACGAATAACACTAGGCTTCAAGAAACTTCAAATATAGCGCATTAAGACTAATGTCTGCAAAAACAATGAAATGTGCACTAATCAATTAAATAATAGTGTATCTTTGCACATAAATCTAAATTGTTTTTTTAATCTAATGAACTATGAGTAAGATAACAGGTAAAGAATATAGGATTAGTGACATTTTTACATCTGAGTTCGAATATCATATCCCAAGTTATCAACGACCTTATGCTTGGGAGAAGGAACAAGCAGAAACGTTATTTGATGACTTATTTGACTTTTACAAGAATCAACCGAAGGATGATAATTACTTCCTTGGTAGTATTGTCCTTATCAAAGAGGACGATGTAAGTAAACCATATTCAGATGTTATTGACGGGCAACAACGCCTGACCTCACTGACGATATTTTTGTCGGTTGCGGCTTCACTTACTAAAGAAGCTAAGTTGCGTTCTGAATTAGAAGAGTATTTGTCGGAGCCAGGAAAAGAATTAATTGGCCTCGAGCCAAAGCCAAGACTATTTCTTCGTTCAAAGGAAGAAGAGTTTTTTAGACATTATATCCAAGAAGTTAGAGTGGACGAGTTGCTCTCATATAAGCTGGACAATGCTCTATTCGATACTGAAGCGAAAAAGCATATTAGGATTAATTGTCAGGCGTTTAGGGATCGATTGATTCAACATTTTGAGCCAGATAGTGATGACTATAAAAAATTCATTGGGTTTATTCTGACGCGATGCTATCTGATTTCAGTTATGACGCCAAGCCAGGCTTCTGCATTTAGAGTTTTCTCTGTAATGAACAGCCGCGGATTAGATTTGCTGCCAATCGATATTTTTAAAGCAGACATTATTGGAGAAATCCCTGCTAGTTTACAAAATGCATATACACAGAAATGGGAAGATATGGAGAATGACCTAACGCGCCAAGGCTTCAATGAGTTGTTCGTTCATATTAGAATGATATATGCAAAAGAGAAACTACGTGAAGAATTAGTTGCAAATTTCAAAAAGAAGGTAATATCCAAGATTCAGACATCTGAAGACTTTATTGACAACGTGTTGCAACCTTACTGCAGGGCATTTAATACGATTAGAAATTGTGATTATTCTTCTACATCTGAAAAATCAGCGAAAATCAATGATACATTAAAATGGCTAAATAGAGTATTCAATTACGATTGGATTCCGGCCACATTAAAGTTCATGCTTAATCATGGTAATGATTCAGATTATTTGTTGTATTTTCTTAGGAAAATGGAACGTCTCGCGGCTTGCTTAATGGCAACAGGTCAAGATATAAATAAACGCATCAATCGTTATTGTCAGATTCTGGACGAAATGGATGCAAGAGCTAGTCATAGTTTAAGTGCACCATTACAATCCATAGAATTGACAGAAGAAGAAAAGTCGTCGTTTATAGCAGTTCTAAATGGTAATATTTATTACATGACCTCACGATACAGGAACTTCATCATCCAACGACTTGACTCTTTTGTCTCGGATGGTGCAGCAACCTATGATGAAAAAGTCTTCACCATTGAACATGTTTTGCCTCAAACAATTGATGATGATTCAGAATGGGCATCATTATGGCCTGATATAGAGAAAAGAAATTTATGGTTACATAAGATAGCTAATCTCGTGCCTTTGGCAAGAAGAATAAACTCGGCAGCCCAGAACTATGATTTCAACGAAAAGAAAGATAAATACTTCAAGAATTCAAGAACAGGAACTACTTCATATAATCTCACAACTCAAGTTTTGTCTATCCCAGTTTGGTCAGAGGAAGTTGTAGAGGCTCGTCAGAAAGAACTGATGAGTGTTTTTAAAGAGAAATGGGAATTATAGCTATATGATGACGATTGAGGATGCTTTGCGCTTAGCAGTTGAAGCGCATGACGGGCAAAAGGATCTGGACGGCAAACCTGTAATCCTTCACCCAATGACTGTGGGGCTTGCAGGACGTAACCGCGAAGAGATAATAGCCGGGTTGCTGCATGATGTAGTAGAAGACACGGACTTCACGTTTGATGATCTGCTTGAACGTGGCGTGGATGAGCCTATTGTGGAAGCGCTAAGGCTACTGACGCACAGCAAAGATATGCCTTATGAAGATTATGTGCAGCGCATTGCCCAGTCGGGTAATGAGATTGCTATCCATGTGAAATACAATGACCTATGTCATAACTTGAGGCGTGGTCGTGCTGGTGGCTACTGGCGCATTGTCGAGAAGCATGAGAAGGCAATGACAATCATTGAACCTTTAATCAAGAAAGAGCCATGACAATAGAACAGGTCATCAATTATTTCAAAGGCAAAGAAGATACGCCTTGCCCCATGACTGAGCGATTGGTCGGTGCTGGCTATCAGCAGAAAGATGGCGGTTACATCAAGCGAGCCAAAAAGGAAGGGATGGTGGTTGACTATACCAAGAACAGTCCTTCCCAGTATTGGCATTTAATGACATTTGCTTATAGCCGTCCACCGCAGGAGAAGTTCACAAGAACCATCCAGTGCGGTGAACTGATCTTCTGGATGGCTGAGGCATCAGGCAGCGTGTCTTCAGATGACCTGAAACAGATGGCTGAGGCTATCGCCAACAATGCCATCGGTTACGACGGAGACCGTCCCATCTATGACAGAAGGCACTAGAACAAAGAGATTCAGCGCCTCTGCTTCGATGCCATCAAAGCAACTGTTGAGAACTATAAGATTTGAGAAACCATGTTAGGAGCGATTATCGGTGATATTGTAGGTAGCCGTTGGGAATTTGACCCGACAAATGACTACAATTTTGAATGGTTGTCTAAGGAGAACAACTATACAGACGACACAATTTGTACAATTGCAGTGGCTGATGCGTTATTGCATAATCGTGATTTTGGAGAAAGCATCCATGATTGGTGCAACCGCTATCCTCACCCAAAAGGCGGTTATGGTGGTCGCTTTGTAGAGTGGATATTCAGCGATAATCCCACTCCATATAATTCCTATGGCAATGGTGCAGCAATGAGAGTGAGCCCCGTTGCACATTGGTACGAAGATGAGTTCCAGGTCCTTGATGCTGCGGCCGCTACCGCAATACCCACTCACAATCATGATGAAGGCGTGAAAGGGGCACAAACAGTTGCCCTAGCTATCTTCAAGGCAATGGAATTTAATCGTTACCATTATCAAGAGGCAGCATTGCACATTGATGAGATTATCAAGGAATGTGTTGATTTCTCGGGTTACGATATCGACATGCCAAAGTCATCCGTTTTGAACAAATTTGACGAGACGTGCCAAGGCACAGTTCCTGTTGCGCTGAAGATTATTAGCATGAGTACATGCTTTGAAGATGCACTCCGACTAGCTGTAAGCCTTGGTGCGGACGCTGATACGTTGGGTGCCATAGTCGGCAGTATAGCTGAATCCATATGGGGAATTCCCTTGAGCATTCGCTCTAACATTAGGGACCATCTGCCTAAAGAAATGGAACTGATCCTTATGCAATTCCATTCAGCACGTCCCAGGTCTTTCAAGCCTCTGATAGATACGACTTACGCTGGTGATGATTTCAGTGACGTCAGTTGGGACGTATTATGTGATCTCGATGGGAAAGATGCCTGTGACGCTCTTAAAATGGATGCTCAAAATGAAAAAGCATTAAAGAGACAATTGATGGCTAAACGTGCCAAAGCGCGCGAAGAATGGTGAATTCAGTAACAGAAGAAAGCTTGGGACTATCCTGAAACTTTCTTCATCTTAACTGATTTATCACTGTTTTGATGAATTAATACGCTATATATCAGATACATATAACCACTTCATGTTTTACGCAGCGGAAAATACGTAATTTTCATGGTCAATACCAAATTCACCCTTAACTTACGATTATCTCGCGGCGGTTGGTGCGTCACAAAAAAAAACAGCGTTACCGGGACTCAGAATTATCTATTCATATTTTTTTCGGTATATACTCCGTTTTCTATCAATAAATAAGATCCATTCCTCAAGGCGTCACACAACCACAAATTTTGTGCTATCTCGTCCATATCTTTTACATTAAAACAATGATCAACTTCAGTATGGCCGACCACCTGCTCATAATTTGGTATCATCACTTTAACCAATGCCATAGGACGGATCCATGTGGGCGGTTGTTCGGGTGAGTTGCCATAGAAATCAAACGGATTGTAACTGAAAAAACCGAAAACATTTGTAGGGCTGAGCGAATTGATAATGTCAAGTGTAAGTGAGTTCTTTTCGAGCCACACCTTTGAAATGCCAGCATGGCTAAATACCGTGTTACCCATTACGTAAATCCACTGCGTCTTGGCCAGGAACTCATCTTTGAGGTCCGCCATCAATACTGCTACCTGTGGGAAATAGTCACTACACTCTGCCCAATCATAACCGAGGTGTTGCAGGTCGTGGTTGCCGCGCAATAGGATGGTTTCGGGGTTCTCGTCCTTAAAGCGTAAGATATCTTTGAGATTGGACACTTGAACCATGTCAGAAATATGTTCGTGGGTTGATACATAGTCACCCAGGAAGATTACTTGGTCGGGGTGCTCTTTGGCAATGATGTCCTTCCAAATCGTTCTACCGTGAATGTCTCCTAATACTACAATTTTCTTATTTGCGAATAATTCGTTTCCTTGTGGATTGCCGATGTTGGCTGGTGTCGCTTTTGTCGCTTTACCTGTTAATATCGTGATAATTCTATCGGCATCTTCCTTGGTAATACCGATTCTTGGGTCAGTTTGGACAAAATGAGATTCCTGCTCGGGGAGCATATCGGGAAGGTCATCGAGGATGGCGTAACGGGTATCTTGGTTTCCGTTGGTTGAAAGCCACTCCTTGATTTCGCTGCCTTTTATTGCTGGAATATCCATAAGGTCAAGATCTATGCTCAGAAGCATCTCATCGCTCTCAGTATTGGGGGTAATGCCGATGACCTTACCGGGCAAATCTCTTCTAGCCCACAATCGTTGCATAGCATCAAGTCCCCACATCTTCCATGACGAGGAAATCACAATGTCAGTGCCGGTATGTTCCACAATCCTCTTGAGATTTGCGACAGCCTCAGGGTCAAAAGCATAGCCGAAGTTGTCAACTTGGTCAGCACCTAAATTAACGCATCGGTCGTGTTGCCGTTCAGTATTCAACACTCCGTCTATATCTAAAAAAAGTACCTTGCTCTTCATGCTATAAACGACAAAGATAACGTTTTTTCTGAAATTTAGCAATTTTTGAATTTACACTTACATCCCATTTAGCAATTAAAAGGATATGAATTATCATTTAAACCAATTGCCATAGTCATGATCAACATAGTCTTTTATTTCTTCTGCCTCTCCTGCCGCATCGGACCTTGACTTTCTTTTGTTCTTATTAAAGCAGTTCATTAAAGCAGAAGGGATCACAATAAATAATATACAAAAAGGAGCCAATGCGAACAATAAGAGGTAAAAATACCAGGGATCCTTTTTGAAGTAATTCAGTCCGTTCCTAATGGCTCTAATAACAATAGCTCCTAGAACTATCAACCATGAAATGACGTAAACTATAAAAACAGTTTTCATACAATAAATGGATTATTTTAGTCATTATTTTTCTATGCAATCTCTTTCATGAAGGCGTTCAAGGTGCATCCGTTGCTCTTGAATGCCTCGCCTTGTTCTGCCGATATGGGCGAATTGCAGAAGGGAAGGTTCTTGATGTTTTTTGTTACGCAGCAACGTTAAGCTTATAGATTAACTTAGCACCGAAATCAAGGATCCATCCTTCTCTTGCCATAAATGGGAACCCCAAAACAACTTCAATGGGAGGCAACTGCTCTCCATTCGTGTCACACTCGCCCTTGTGAGGCGTATAGATGCTGTCGGGAAGGACTTTAAAATATTCACAGCATGAAAGTTCGGTGATTTCATTACCATACAACAAGAGTAAATCAAACCAGACTTTTGCTTCATTGACAGCCGCTTGACCTGAAAGCCCCATTATGACATCATCATCTTTCAAGCGCTCATATTTGAAATCGTTATCTGTCAGAGCTTGGTTTGAAATCACGTTTACATTGGCACCCGTGTCAACTAACGTGACAAGTTCTTTCCCATTTTGTTTGACTGGCAGAACAGGAACCCTATAAAACTTCAGGCCAATTTCCATGGGGAAGAAAAAAGCACAGTCCAAAATGCTAAAGTTGCTGGGACTGATCTCAGATGTATGCAGCGTATTGTCGTGAAAGTCTATCACGAGGCGGTTCCGTCGAAGGAACGGATTGCCTAAAATCCCAATGACGGTCATTCCTTCAAGAGGAAACGACATATCGCTTATGCAGAAAGTCTCATGAAACTGATTGTCTCCCATGACAAAGGGAAACGACACCTGGCTGGCCTTCACAACTTCTTGTGCCATGGATGCGATGGTCTTGACACCATCCACAATTGTACACAAAGATCCCATGCTGTCAACCACTTCTGTTGTAAGAATATTTTCATTACTTCCAGAGTCCAACAAGAACAAGCCCGTGCACTCCTGTGCATCCTTATCCATATAGTTCACCTTAACAAAAGGCGCAACGTTACCTTCTGTCCTAACCAATTCCACTCTGATGTTGTTTTCTGTGTTCATATTTCCTTCGTTTCTAGTTTCTGGGCGCAAAGTTATAGTATGATTGCGAACGCAATGTTCGCAAACTATGATGTCACCATTGAGTGTATTAACTCAATTCATAAAGCCAAAACTTGTAGCGTATTGGCCAAATCGAATGAGTCTAAAAGTAACGATTTTCAAGCTTCCAATATATGTGAGGCGAGTCCATCAGCAGCTTGTATTAATGACAACAGAGGGCAGGTTGCTTTTGCTGCCTGGAAGTTCCCTTTTATATCAGGAGACTGGAATGGTAAGTCCCAAGCATGCATGTGCCAACGAATAGCCATGATTTCGTCATCGGTTAGTTTCAAGCCCCACTTGAGCAACATAATGACAGACTTTTCTCCGTGTCCAAGAGGAAAATTACTATAGTCAACTGAATATTTGGGAATCGCTGAACTAAACTTCCCGATTGTTGAGCCCACAATGTTGGTGCGATAGATATCGGCTTTGCATGTATCATGTAGTAAAGTTGCAATAATGACACTGTCAATGGGGAGTTTGTCTACCAGCGAAGGCCGCCTTACTATCATCACTTCACGCACATCAAGTGCTACATTGCAGACGTTCAAAGAGTGTTCCAATAGCCCACCTTCACGATTTAGATGAAACCTCGAACTGGCCGGTGCTAAGAAGAACCCCAGTTTATCAAGTTCTGTAATCACACTCTCTATCCCTTCACGACTAGTGCTTTTCAATCGATCAATAAACTCTTGTTTCATGAACATTTTCCAAATAATGAATTATTGAGAATAATATCATTTTCGCTTTTTCTTTTCTTCTGGAAGCTTTATTTTATCCACTATTTTTAGGTTTATAGGTTTTATTAGATTAACCTTTTTTTCAGGGAGAGACTTGGCATATGCCTCAATGTCTTCTATTTGACCATAACCTGATTTCACGAACTCAACATATTGAGATAATCCCCCCAAAAATTTGAAATAACACAAGGACTTAATGGGCAAAATTCGATCAAGTACAGCTTGCTCCCATTTAGTGAGGGTATTCCCTCGATGATTCATATTCCTGCATGTATAGATGTCCTGCATCAATGAGGTGAATTCAACATAGCTCTTATAGTCACTATTAGTTAATGCAGCTTTATATCCGATAAAATAAACGATTGACCTAATCTTATCAGTTGCATATTGAGATTGAAGGGCAACTCTTGATCTTTCAACATAAAAAGGTTGGCCTGTTTTCTCATTAATTCTAGATGGGAACACCAATTTAGCGATAATATATTCTGAATCAGGTCTTTCATCTAGTTTTCCATCTTTTACATATGCTGGGTATGCCCACATTTTTTCTGCAATATCAGAAACTATTCTGGTTTCACATAGTCTATTAGTGATGTTTTCTATCTGTTGATAAAGCGTTAGACAGAAGTTTCCAAAGTCATCTTTTCTTCTGAAAAACTCCATTCTTACGAAATCATCAATCAGCTCTAAAGTGATCGATTTTATTGGAAATTCCTTATAGAACTCAGTTGCTTGTTTTCGGATTATTTTTTCGATGCAGTATTCATATATCTGGTCGAGTTTCTCATCAGATATAGAAACAAAACTTGCGGAAGGCGATATTTCCAAGGCCTTTCGCAGTTCCAGATCAAACTCACGATTCTGCTTTGTGAGCTGAACAATCTTCTCTAATGTAGGTTTAAACTTCTCGTCCATAATTTTACATTTTTAGGAGTAAGTCAAGTTCATTGTTAAGCTCATCAATATCCACAAGTTTAGGTGGTGGAACAATGTGCTTATTTGAACGGTGGATCAGCCAGAAGCGCACGCCGACGGCATCCTTGCAAAGAGAAACAGAAAGGAGATTCTTTTTCTCCAATTCATCGTTTTTAATGCTTCGGTTGATGGATGCTGCGGTTTTCTTTCCGGCTAGAGAGAACAGGGCATAGCGATGACTAGCCTGATTATTCTCAGATTGAACAGATTCTTCACCAGGTTGAGGCATCACAAATTCAATAGTGGTACCTAACTTGGTTTCAAATTCCTTAATTGGCCATGTTTCTAAGTAAGTGACATCCTGGCTTGTGGTTTTTGCTGGGTCTGTGAGCTGCTGAGCCAACAACTGAAACTTATCGTGCAGCCTTCTATAAACGATATCGTCATCTCCTTTGACCATTTTGAGATACATCAACTTACCATCCAATACGTTTAGAAGCTCAGGTTTGCCTTTCTTCACATGACCTTTTTCTGATTTATACTTTGGCCAGAACACCGACATAGCCGTAGTGTATCCGTGGTGCTCCCAGATATAGAGAAGACTTCGGATTTCACGAACATATTTCCTAGAGACATTCAATTTATCGTTAACGATAATGCCTGTAACTTCCTGCCTTGATCCTCTTTTCTGTAATCTGGTCTTTGCATCGTTGATTGTGAAGCCTTGCTGCGTTATGATGCGTAAAAGCTCCTTTCTGAAATCTCCCCGTTTCTTATAGACATAATGCATGGAGCTGAATGTGATGTCATCCGCATAGCGAGAGTACCTCAGTCCAAAGCGTTTGGCAAGACCAGCAAGACGGCGATCAAGGTTGTCACAAATCATGTTTGTGATAATAGGAGATGTCGGGGATCCCTGTGGCAACACGTAGTCGCTACCATCATTATGGCCGGTGGAAACTTTCATTGAACAAAGACCAGCGATAATTATGGCTAAGTCTTCTCCGAAACTAAAAGGCTTTGCTTGTAACCTGGCACGGATACGGGCGCGGAATATACTGGGGAAGAAATCCTTCAAGTCAATATTGAAGACATAATTCTGTCCTCTATGGATGTCCGCATTGCTAACGACCGAACGTCCTTCTGTGAATCCCATAGCGTAATCCGAGGGCGTATAGATGGACTTAAACAACTCGTTCAAGCACATCAAAATAAGTTTGAATGTCTTATTACGGGGCGCAGTAATCTGACGATAGCCTCCAGTCTTCTTCTTTATCTTGAATTGCCTGAAACGGTGAAAGGTGTGATTGGGATTGCTGTAGTAATTGAGCTGCCTCATAGTGAATGGATGGAACAAATCAGGCATGCCCAAATCTTCGTACCAAGACATCTTGATCCGATTGAGAAGAGAAAGAAGATCCTGCTTGGACTCCAGTCTGGCGGCCTGTTGTGCGATGTAGTTCCTATCCATTGTGGTAAATAAAAAAGCGGTCTTTGAGTTCCAGTCGCTGAAAAGTCTTTTCTTTAAGAACATCGAGCAATGATATCCAATAGATACTATCGATATCATCGATACTAAAAACAACGTACGATAGTACGAAAGCAAACGCTAGTGAAGCGTAACGCATCTAACGTTGTAATCCACAATATCCCAAAGGGAAATATGGACATGTCATCAAGCGAATACGCCGGACGAATGTCAAAATGCCTTCTCAGCTTCCAGACTTGTCAAAGACCGCTCGTTTTCTTTTATGCTACAAAGGTAATACCCTTTTGCGAATTCTATGTTCTAATCAGATTGCAAAATTATAGTTATTTGTCTTTTGCATTTCTCCATTCGTTCCATTAGTGATTTTCTTCTCAAGATAAGGATCTCTAATTCATTGATCTCTTTTTGCAATTGGCGAGATTGTTCAATAAGTTCATTATATACTGGATGACTCTCGATATATTTTCTTTTTATTTCTTGATTCACCTCATACGAGTTTGATTTTTTCTGAAGTCTGTCTATCTGTTTAAGATGAAAACTAAATCTCTTATCAATACCCTCCATTTTTTTGTGGTTTAGCTTTTGTTGCTTTTCAAGCGGTTTCAAAGATTCATCAATAGAATGAAGAACATCATTGATTTCTGGCTCAATAAGCTTATTCAGTTCAATAATTTCAGATATGGTCTGTCCGATTTCAGGTCTGAATGATTCAATTTTCCGTAAACTATTTATGAAATCAAGGGCCCCTGTTATTTTCTCTGCTTTAAAAACTGATGTGGATTCTGATGGCATCATTTCAAAAACAGCGGTGTCATCTTTATCATAATATGGTCTGATGACTCTAAAGCTTATATAGTCTAGTTCATTTTCCAAGACCCCAGATAGAACTTCACTAGGATTAAGCATTATTGCTTTTAATCCTGTCATCATCGCATTGATTTCGGTTTGGATAAACTCTGTAATGAATTTCTCCGGATTATTTTTTGCATTGTTGGCAAAAGAACAAACAAACTCTAGCGCATTAAACCAGCTATCATGCTTATGACGATATGCTCTTGTGCATGAAATAAGATTCTTTGTGTTTGCATAATAGTAATGTACCAGATAAGAATAAGGTATCAAGATAATATCTTTATACTTAACGGTTAAATTAAGGTAAGCAGAACGGCCAAAACAAAAATTAGTTTTGATTTGAACTTGAATATCTTCATCAATAGTATAATCCAATGTTGTCCAACCAATACTATCAGATGAATACATTTTAATATCTCCTTGCTCTTTTATTCTTTTTTCTATACTTTGATATGCTCTGGCAAGTTCTATGCATCCGATATATCTTTTGGCATGCTCTGCGTATGATTGTTTAAGTTTATGCTTATATTCAGCAACCTTATCATTAAGATACTCTTGCTTTTTTTGGACATGCAAACTATGATATCTATATGAACGCTCTACCTGTTTTATATATTCAGAGACTAATTGTTGATAGAAAGAGGAACTTATCGGTTCTGGATATTTGGCCTCTTCGACAAAAGAACCAGTGTACTCATAAGGGTAACACAAGTTAAATGATTTTGATTTATAAGTCGTTTTACTGATTTGCCGATCGGCTACATTAATTAAATCGCGCACATTATAACTTGTGTTCTCTACTACTTCATCAATATGCTTAAAAACCTCATCGGTTGAAGCCACAGGGAATTGCTGTACCTCTAATTCGTTTGAACTTGTTTCAACGAGTGTCAGAATATAATATTTGTTGACTTCACTAGTCGATATCGGTAATTTTTTCATATTGAATTGTGTTTTGTTTGACGATGCAAATTTCAACACATATTACGAATTCTTTGTTCGTAATTGCTGATAACCTTCTTGCATCGATTCTATTCGTTTATAGACTCTCTCCTGGATTTCAGTTGGCTCAAGTACAATGAGGTCGTTCCCAAACGAAGTGAGCTCTCGAATCAACTCATAGTTTTCTTTGCAGTCAATGCGAAAGAACGCTCCACCTTCAAGCATTGGGAATCGTTTTCTCATTTCCGCTTCTTTATCACCCCTCAAACAGCGTTGAGAGTCATGCAGGGGCTTTGTCGAAACATAACTCATTGAAAGTTTACTAACCCAAAAGTATATCTTATAGACCGGGCTGTCCTCATAGAGTGTTACACCAATTATGTCTTCAAAGCGTTCCATAAAGTCTTCCTTCGGCTCGATAAATTCATATCCTCCCATCGGAATCACTTTGTCGATACGATCTAAGCTGAAGTTTAGTATCTTTTGGTCACTGTCTGCTGCCGCTATCAGGTACCAACGACGGTTATACTCTTTCAGCAGATAAGGATGGATGACCACATGAAGTTTTTCATTTGGTCTTGAGAATGTATGATATTCCAATTCAATTACCTGCTTGTGTGATATGGCGGTAAACAACTCACCGAGCAGATTGGAATTCTCCAAGGGGTTTTTAGTGAATGATATAATGTGTCGATCATCTTTTTCGCCCATGTCCAAGCTCAATCTGAGTTTTTCAAGCGCATCAAGGCTCGGTAGTCCGTCAAACTGACCGAGCAATGAAAACGCCTCTTTGAGAAGAAGTTTCTCGTCAATAGATAGTTCTTTCTTGAAAATTGAGAACGAAGGATCTTTATAGCGTAAGCATTTCTTGGTAGTGGTTTTCCCTGTTTCTTTATTGATACAAGGAACCCACCTGCGCTCTATTTCGACTAGAAAGGGGCCTTCATATTCAAGGTAGTCAATATCTTTCTCTATCGTCCGGCGCACTACGCCTTTCGTATTTGGATACAAATCTGATAGCCTGTGGCTAACTTCATTAGTCAAATCATCAAGCGAGTAATCATGATACTGGTTGCTTAAAAGCTCGTCCAGTATCATGTATCGAGTCATTGCATTCTTATTAGCTGGCATTGTCTTTTAAATGTAAGTTTCTAATAATCACAACCCCGTCATTGCCTACCATCATGAGTCGCTTGTTGTCGTTTGAAAATGAAATTGATGCGACTGATTTAGCGTTAAACGAGCCAGCAATTCCCACGCTTTTCCCAACTGCGAAGTCTGACAGGTCGTTATATTCAACTATCACTTTTTGGGGGTCGTTAATTCTTCTTATACTAACAAGTGATGATGGTTGATGACCCCATGACTCACTTATTGATTCATTCCAGCCCCAAAGAGGGATGTATCCCTGTTCAGAGCAAGCAAGATACTTGCCATCGGGACTGAATGATAAGAAATTATATCCTTTAATGATATTTTCATCAAGTACTGAATTGGAATATTCTGTCTCAGATGTGGCAAAGAATGTGACAGGGTCGCTAGTATAGGCTGCTATTGCTCCTGACTTGCTGAAAGCTGCTGTCCACACTGCTCTTGATGTCATCCTTTGGCAGACCACGGACTGGTTTATGAGATCATAAACCAAATATAGTCCTCCTCCGGCTCCCAATGGATAGCAACCAGCAATAGCAACGTATCTATTATCATAAGAGAATGCTGCATAATTGATGTATTGAAGAGGAGGACCCAATGGTATTCTGCGATACACCTCATGCGTCTCAATTCTTCGAATGATCGCGATACCACGTATGTCTATAATTTTATTAACAAAATTCGGATTACTCAAAAGCCCCTTCATTTCCTCATCAGATAATTTGTCAAAATAAGACTGATGCTCGGAGATGAAATCTTTGCGAGCTTTAATCGCTTCCTCCTTCTTTTTCTCACGTTCTTCATTTGAGGTGATAAACAATGAATAGTCTAATCGTGTGATCAACTCACGATATTCTTCTCGTTTAATTGTTGTTTCAGTGATTAAACTATAATATTCAATGTATTCCTCAAGTTTGCTATCGGCATATAACTCTCGATTAGGACTTATAAACTGATAATTAGAGATTAAGTCAAAATCAACGGGGCGTCCTGTTATTGGATTTACAAGAATAGCCTGCCGGTGTTCATCTAACCTGAACAATGGCCTAGATCCATTAATGTGGCTTATGAAGTAGAGATTATTAAACTCAGTTTTCTGAGCTGTCTCTACGTCATACATGGTAAATTCTTTCTCGTCTCGATATAATATCTGATGTCCATTCTCACTTAAGAGTACGCTCGTGTATTTCGACGAGTCAAACAGATCAATTAAGATTCTGTTTGTTTGAACGAATCCAGAATACTCACCTTTGTATAGATATATCTCGTTGTTTGTTGAATCAATGCCATATCTGAATTTAGGTGATAAACCAGAAGGAATCCGATCGTTGCTATTATTCCAGTGGATTGTTCCATCTGGTCTAATTAATGCATTCTCAGCTTTAATGTAACCATCTTGACTCTCGCGACAAATAAATTTTCCGAGTCTCCTATTATTTATGATTTCACCTGACTCTTGGTCAAGGATGATTCCATAATCATCATAATACATGAAATTGCATTTCTTATCAATTCTATTTTGCCAAAAACCGTATTGGTTAAGAAAAGTATAACTACCGTCTTCCTCAAGGACCAATTTGTTTTTGTACGAATGAATTCTCCCTATTTCTTTATGCTCTAAACGATGACGATATCTTAAAGGGATAACCACAGACTCTTGAGGACCATAAATACAGAAGAAACCATCGGTTAACACAGCTTCATTGCAGGTCTTTATTTTTTCTGAAAGTTCTGTTCCAGTTGATTTTAAAATAGAAATCTCATGATATCCGAATGAATCAGATGAAATTTGTTTTTGAGTTTCTTTGAAAAAAACATCTTCTTCACAAGGATATATGTCATACTCTATGTAGTCAGCTGAAATGATTGCTTCAGGGAAGTCTGACTCTTTTAGTTTAAATTCATGAATGGACCGATACCTATCGAGAAGATCAATAAACATGACATCGTTAATACGAGAGATATGCCTTGAAAAGTTAATCCTTCCTTTTACTTCTCCGGTAGCCAGATTATATATTACTAATTCCTTTTTGGAATAATGGGTTTCAATGAATACGGCATATGATATTTGAGCAAATGCTCCAAATGATCCCTTTAAACACAATAGCTCATGAGCGAAGTTCTCATCAGAGCTAACATCGACAGATTGTACTCTGTCATTATTGGCATAGTATATGCGACTGTTGTGCTTGTCAATTGAGATGTAGGCATATCCATCTCGAAGAACAATAGCTCTTTTGTTAATAGAGTAAATAACCAGCTCCTTTGACTGATTATCTTCATTGCTTACGCTCCAAACAAGATAGGATGGGTTGTGAAAAAGAATGTCGCTCGCACAAATGACCGGCTTTTGGTCAACAAGTGAAAATAGCGTCTCTTCTTTCTGCCCATTGTTTTTGAAAAGTACATAGTCTTTTGAAACCTCTGTAATCTTGTCTGGAGAAATAGCCTCAACGTATTCCTCACCTGTTTCCCGATTATGAAAATAGGTTCGGTCGTGCATTACCACAAAAGCCCAAGGACAATTATCAAATATAAAGGATTTTTTGTGCTCACCACCTCCAAACTTATAACCATCTTCGATAAATATTCTCGCATTAGTATTATCTCCGAATAGAACTTCATAGTTTCCCGGATGCGGCATCTTGACTCTATGAGGCACATTAGGGTGCAGTACTCCTTCTATTTTTCCAGTTTTACTATCGCATGAACTAATAATATAAGAAACGGGTTCACTGGTTTGTGAGAGTAATTGGAACTCAGTGTTTAAGTAACCTTTGTACGGATGAATAGTAGCCATATTTTGATTCGATTTTTAATTTGCTTGCAAAGGAACTGTTCGTTTGCGAATCCTATGTTCGCAGTCTTGATAAGTTGTTCTTTTTCACTCGGGCCAGTATGCATTGGTCGATTCTAAATGGGAATTGATGAGGGAGCGACTAAGGTCGCAGTCGTCGACAGGGATTTCACCGCTCTTTTGTTTTGGTTAGTGTACCACTTCACTTAGTTTTGAGGTTTACCCTATACTTAATTGGCACAAGCTTGAGTTCGTCATTTAGGAATGGGTTCTGGAGAATCCAGATCTTCGGTTTCTTACTGGTTATCTCATAGACGATGTATAGGTAGTAGGCTTTACCATACTTCCTGGCGGTCTCGAGTTCATGGCTAGTGTAGTAGAAAGTCATGTCACCGACTTTGCCTTGTGTTGCTTTGACTTCAATGTAACGCGGGCTTTTGTCGGGGTTGACTGATTCGATATCATAACCATAAGAATCACTCTCTATTGAAACATGTTTGACAAGCCTACTTGCTTTCTTTTTGCTAATTCCAAACTCATTCATCAGGCGTTCCACTTCAGCCTCCATGACAATATGCTCGCCACGGTCGCCCAATTCCTTAGCTTTTGCTGCTTCTGTTTCATAGTTAGGTGACTTGCCAGACACAGCATTTGGTTTCCCATGGGTGCTACTAACCTCGGATGCTAATATCAAGTCAACAAACTCAATTTTGCCAATCTGAGGGAACTCTGGTTTCTTCAGCCAAGGCCATTTAACTGCAATCTCTTCTGGGTTGATAGGAGATCCTGGGAAATGAGACCAAAGGAATGTGGCAAACATGTCCATGCTCCAATGCCTCATGTCTTCATCACTATTTTTGAAATCAACAAGCGCTTGTCGCATAATCACTGGATCTTGTTGCATCAAGTCGATGGTGTCAAGATTAAGTGCTATCAGATAGTGCTTCAGGTGGGCTTTCGAGAAAATATTTAGATACTTCTCCGGGAAGTATGTTGAAAGTATTTTCCCTTTGAACATAGCGCTGATGGGATTCTTGATAATGGTATCAAGGTCGTCTCTTGAGCCAGCCTCTATCAGCTCTATGATATAATCCTTTACAAGCACAAATGCCTCAGAAACATCTTCGCCAAAACGTGCTTCTGCCGCATAATCACCTTGTTGTTTGGAAAACCAAACTCCAAATTTATTAGAAGGTTGGCCTGTGATATGGCCAAGTGGCCCCAATTCTCGCTCAATGCGATAACAAAAACTGGATTTGTCACCCCTTCCTATCGCATAGTCCTCTAGGGACATCTTGGCAATGCGGGAGATAGTGAACTTTTGAACGAACGCTTCACGAGCTCGATAGTATTCTTGACGTTCCTTCTCTATACTGACGTATCGAAATGTCTCTTTTGCTTGCTGGAGTTCTAAATAGTTCATGTTTTCTAGGTTTTATTGAGGTTACCTCTTTATCTCTCCAAGGATATAATCCAATAGATGTCCACTAACTTTCCTGCCACCTTGTAGCCTCCCTATCACGCCATGCTGCTGCAGGTCTATAAAACTAAGTTTTTTATCTCTGGGGATGCGTTGAACCAATTTCAGCAAATCGTGCTGAACAGGCTTCAACACTTTACGACCTTTTCCCCAATAAAGTGATTGTTCTGCCGGTGGGGTTACAAACAGTTTCTCAACGCGGAACACATATGTCAAGCGTTGAATAGGAGCTGTAGCATACATGAACACGATATCACCGACTTCAAAAAGATTGGTTCTTCTCCACGAGACTTCACTGTGATCTCTCATCCATGCATCAAGGTTGAAATCCGTTGCACTATTTGATTTAATCCAATATGTCATAATAGCAATTTTATTTGGTAAGATATGTTTCTATTAAGGCTCGTCGCAGGGATTGAGCTGTGGCTGGGTCTTGCAGGAGTCGGAACAGTTCGTCGTCAATCCTAGCGTGAATGTAATGTTTACGGAGTGACGCAATGGTGTTGGCCACGGGTGCGACGCCATCTACCTTCGGTATCAGCTGCCAGAAAGGCTCACTGCGCATATAGAAAAATGGCATTCCGATGTTGGGCTTGAAATGCTCAACGTTGGAAGCGAATAATCTGGCGTTGCGCTTGAATGCTTCAACAAGTGCATCGCTCAACTTGATAATTGGTGAAGTGATGATGCCTGACTCCACCAAGTCAATAATAGACAACAACAATAACGGCTTATGTGGCGCCACTTTGTCACCACTCTTGTTGGTTGATAAGTGGCGGAAGCGGTAGTCATAGTATACTATGTTCTTATTGACCTCCAGCATCACTTTATTATTTAGTCTGCCACCATTCGGGTCTCATGAAAGGCTGACCTGTATGGCAATTCCTTAGCAGGCAGTCCTTGTAAGATGCGCTGGATCTCACGCCCCTTGTAATATAGGGGTGTACCATACCATTTAGCATCCCATCCTTCAGAAAGGTCTAAATGACGCTTGCGGCGACGCTCCATCTCTGCGATGCGGGCATAATTGATTACCTTAAGAACGTCAAATGTCTCAAATGGAAGTTCCATCGCACATTCGTAAAGCAGATAATTGCCGTCAGGCGATTGATAGCCCATCTTCATCATTGTTGATTCTTTGACACGACGATGGCCAGCCAGCAAGTACACTTTTGGCGTTTCCTTTGGTGCTGAAATATTGTAAAGCACGAGCACTCGAGCAGACAAAGCGATTTCACGGATACGCTTAACATTACCTCGCCGCGACACGCTGTCACGAACATTATACTCTCCGTGATCAAGGATCCATTGCAGTTGGTCCTTTTCCTGCCTGTAGCCACCAATAAGAATGGTCTCATCAGCAAAATGCTGCAATGTTAATTTGCTTGGAGGTAATTCTCCAGCAGCTTGCTTGCGTACTTGTCTATAAACGATAGTATAGTGGTTGATTGCGTCACGCGGATCTGTTCCCAACTTGTAGTCGCGGATGATGAAATCAACGCTCAAATTCGACAATAGGGCCAAGTTGCTTTCCAGATATTCCGATCCTCCTTCACACGCGAGGTATAGGACGTCGTTATCACTATAGGGACGGAATGTCCTGCCGATGATATCCCTGAAGTGGCTATTGACGACCGAGTGAAGTGGCTCGTTGCTATCAGGTCTCTTCTGCAAAGAGAAGAATTGATAGCGTTTCTCAAGGTACTCAATAATCTCCTGGCGGAACATGCGCTGAGCATATTTCTTGAACTCGCCCTTGGCATAGTCGTTGTCCCCGGCATAAAGCGCAACGACAAAAAGGAAGTTTACGTCATACCGTTGTAGCAACAACGTGTCACGGTCAAATAGCCGGTTTTCGAAATGCTTAAGCGGTTGTTCGTCGCCAATGAGTTTCAGTTCCGGATCGTCATAGTTATACTCTTTATTTAGCCTTGCGCTGATAAAGAAATTCGGCGTGATGTTATAGCCCTCAGTCTCAGGATCTCGGTAGATGAGGTATTCGGTGCCAGCACCCTTGCCGCGCCCGTTCTCATCCTTCTTGTCTCGGAGGAATAGGTTAAGGTTGTACTGTATTACATTGCGGGCATAGGTATACTGCTTATACACCGAGTTGGGGCCGATGGCTTCTCCCAGCTTATAGTACTTCGAGTCGCCGATGTAATAAATACGCTCATTGTCATTAATCAGTCCGTCGTAAGCATAGATGTGGTCAACCATCTTACCATCGGGCTGTTTCTTTAACTCGGTTTCGGCTAGGTCATTATCCGATAGCAATTCATCGATCATGGCCTCAAACACGATGTTGAAATTCTTGACCAGCATATAGTCGCTCTGCTGGCGCGACGAGTTGATGATCTGCGAAAGCTCAAAGAAAGCGTAACAGTGTTTCCATAGGGCAAGCGCCTTATCGCTGAAGTATTTGTACTTGATCTGGCGCAGACGCAATTTACCGTAGCCATTCAGCCAACGTTTGAAGTGGTTACCCGTTATCAATTCATAGTTGCCGTCTATGCTTGTACGGAAGCCATAGCGTTCTTTGATGTAATTTAATATCGAATAGTAGATGATGAGCAACTCCTCATCAAAGTTAATCTGCTTCTTCTTGTTCACCAGATCAACATAGATTGGGCGCTTGCGCTGCATCAACGCCTGTTCTCGAGCAATGGTTTTTGTCCAATTGATCTTGTTGTGCCCACTATGGATATTCTTGATAGTGAACATGAAGAAATCATGGTTCTCATTATTGAACCTGATGAGGGACAGAATTACGTCAAGCAATGTGTTCTGTACACGGTTGCTCGAGCCATCAAGCCTAGAGTAGGTGTTGACATACACGATATCACTATCCTCGTTGACGCACTGGAACTGCCGTATTGCTCGATAGATCCACACCGAAAGGCCATAGATGAAATCCTTGTCCTCGCGGCGCATGCGTTTGCATTTTTCTACGTCAATCAGTTCTTTTGGAGTATATCGGTCAAGAAGCTGCTTTTGTTCATTGATGACCACCTTGGGCAGGAAGAATACACAATCATTGAGCCGCTTGTTGTAGAAATAGCCTACATAGTTTACACGCACAAAGCCGTCCTTATTCTGCGGAGCATCTATACCCTGCAGAATACGTTCAACATCTTGTGCGACATACGGGTAGCCTTCTACAATAAGCTTCATCGATATAATTGGTCAAATAGTTCTTTGTCGTTGTCGTCACCATCTTCATCATCGTCATCAACATCATCTGCAGGTGATGATGGATATTCAGTTTGATATGCCGCAGGAGCCTCCTCAACAACAGAAGATGGTGCATCATCATGGGGCTCATTGAACGCTTCTCGTTCCTCTGGCGAAGACGGAGTGGTTGGCTCGGCTTCACTTGTGATAGGCTTGACACCTAGCGCTTCAATGAATGTGACTACAACATCTGGCAAGGCATTGCCCTCTGGATCAAAGAACGAAGTGAACTTCAGTTTCAGTCGCTTGTCTTCCCCTTGCTTAATGTTGAACGGAGAATTACCGTCGTTGCCATAATCCTTAAATACATCGTTCCACAGATAGAATACGACTTTAGATACGAAGCGCTCAACTGAAATCTCTAGGCCATTGTTGGGTTTTGCGAACCAATAGCCCAACTGTTTATCTTCAAGTTCAGTGAGTTTCTCAATGCGGTTGTTAATAGCTTCAAGAAATTGCCACCAGTCATAAACATGAGATTCATCGACGCGAATAACATGTCCTTTTCGGTCGTTCTTAATGGGCAAATACTTCCACTCCCAGCGGCGTTTAAAAGCGCTATCTATTGGGAAAAGTGACTGGTCGCTCGTGTTCATCGTCGCCCATATATAGAGATTGGAGGGCAGCTGCATAAGCTTTCCGCTCTTAATGTCCTCAGGAACCGAGATTCCGTGGAATTCTTTCTCCAGATGGCGTTGTAAATCACTATCAGGTTCAATCGTATAGTCACTATAACCCTCATCATTGCGGTCGAGCAATTGGAACAGATCTCCGAAGATTTGGGCACAGTTACCTCGATTGATTTCTTCGATGATAAGGTAGACCTTTTTTTGCTCGTCTGTTTCATCAGCCAGTTTCTTCCAAGCGTCAACATATGCTTTGACAAAGACCTGGGGAACAAATTCGTAAGTGATATCATTCTCATCTTTTCCCACTGCTTTCTCTTTCCCCAAAGCACGGGCTTTAAGTACTTCTTGGTACATCGAAACAGGTTGTGAACATTGAGTCAACAAGCCTTCAACATCTGTTTTTGAGTAGTCTTCAAGAACGCTCCAGTAATCGAATGCAAAACGATGAACCGGATAAGTTTTACCATCATTCAGATAAGCCTTAAATACTGAAACAACTTGATTGTATTCCATATTCTTCTTTGGGATTTCCACCTGAAGTTTTGTGGGTTTATAACAACCTACAAAATTGGAATAATCTGTATCTGGATGGAACGTGATACGGTGTTGCACCGCATTGCCCACCATTCTTTTTACAGTGGTTGATTTAGATGTGCCAGGAGCACCAAAATATATAATCTGTTGATGTAATGCGTCTTGATTATTTATATGAGCAACTGAAATATCGTTTTCATCATTAACACAAGTATAGTAAATAGAAGAAGGATTAATTATTATTTCTCCTTTCTTGTAAAAACGAATATAATAAGCATTATTATCTCCCTCTTGTCTACTTTCTAAACATACAATATCTCCTTTTTTTACATAATAATCAGAGAATAAAGCGCTTAAACTGGGTATCCGTTTTTCTCGATTTGAATTAATATAATACACAAATTTTAAGTGTACCTGAGTATTATATCCAAAGGTAAGATTTGTCGCTACAAAACTATAATCTATAACTGAGCCATTTTCAGAGGCACTATTATGGAAAAATGTCTCATAATCAAAATCATTCGGAAGGCGAATATACACTTCGTGAGTTTTTGTATTACCGACTTCCGCATCAGTTAATTCTTTTAAGAAAAAAATAGAATTTTTCATATATACTTCTTTATTATTGTTGCTATTTGTTTTGCCATTAAAACGGGAACCGCATTTCCTATTTGCATATATGTTTTAAGGTATGCGCCAAGAAACAAATAGTCATCAGGAAATGATTGTACCCTTGCTGCTTCACGAGGGGTGATGCTTCTTATCTGGAAAGGATGGATATGTGATAGACAATCCATTCTTAAATGAGCTGTAATAGTCCTACATGGACGGTCAGCATATAGTTTATAGTATTTATCTTTAAAGACCCCATTTCTATGGGCATAAGGCATTATATCAGCAATCCTTGGACTGGTAGAGTCCTCACCTTGTTCAAGACGCTTAAATATTTCATAATTAACATCACTGCAATACCGGGCTTTATGATTGAATACTAAAGTAATCTGTCTGCCTTGATTAATTGATGTTAAATAATCATTGCCACAGCTATTAAAAGAATTGTAGTCAATTTTTTTGCCGGTTCTCTCATCGTCAATCTCAGTTTGCCCTTTAATTCGAGGAGCAGATAGAGGTTTTATTTGTTCCAGTGCTGCACTTAAATTGAAATGAGGCTTACCTTGACAGCTATTTTCGATCTCCTGAAATAATAATTCTGGTGTGATGCCTTTTTCTTTTGCTACGTCGTTTCTTATAGCAATATAGATAAGGCGCTCTCGACTTTGAGCCACTCCAAAATTGACTGAATTCAAAAGCCGATACGAAATGTCATAAGAGTATTCGCTTCCGTCTTTCTGAGCTTTAATTGCCCTATAGTCTTCAACAACTTGGTCTGCTACGGAGAGCATGCCTCGAACATTTTCCATGACAACGAACTTAGGGCAAATTATTGAGACGGCTTTAATGTAATACTTGTACAATTCATTACGAGGGTCGTCAATAATTCTCTGCTGATTAGCAGGGCTAAATCCTTGGCATGGGGGGCCACCAACAACTATGTCAACACTTTCATCGATGTAATCATCAATGCTATCCACAATGACACGAATGTCATTTTTTATGACTTTATTGGATGGCAGTTCTGGATGGTTAAACCTATAAGTGCGCACACACACATCTTCAAAGTCATTTGCTAATGCAACACGGTAACCTGCTTGAGTGAAGCCACAGCTGAGTCCACCTGCCCCAGCAAAAAAATCAACCATAGTTGGTTTACCAGACAATCGCTCTTTTTCTTGAAGCAGCGCTCTATCATGATTGCTAAATCGTGACATTAAATGACCAAATAAAGAGCGATTGCTAATGAAAAAACCTACAGCTGATATCAATCTAGAATAATTGTCTCCTAGATACTTCTGAAGCTTGGGAATGTCGTTCTTGTCATCAATGATGCCCATACTTTTTATCTCAGTTGTGATTTCAGAAGAAAGGCCGCATTGAGCTAATGCATATTGGTTCTTTTCGGCAATAGCTTCAACAACCCGAATGTAAACGAGAATTAACTCTAAAAACTCGGATTTATTTTTAAGATTATTGATGCTGTCGAAAATCATAATCAAAGCTTATCAAGATTAATCTTTATCGCCTTTGCCAATGCTTCTGCGAAAAGCGGTGGAACGGCATTACCTATTTGCTTGTATTTTTCTCCTCTTGAACCAGCAAATTCAAAATCATCAGGGAATGATTGAATTCTTGCCGCTTCACGTACCGTAAAAGATCTTGCTTGAGATTCATCAGGATGAATGAATTGAAATCCATCCTTGTGGATATGAGCAATAATCGTTTTAGAAGGCAAATCCCACCATTGAACAACATAACTATTGTCAAACACCCTAGCATGTTCGTGTTCATATTGAGGCATCATTCTTCTAAGTTGTCCGAAAGTCCAATGATTATGAATCATGTGAGTAAAACGCTCTCTATCCATGTTATTGTGACTTCTAGCCACATGATCCATTAGAGGATGAATGCCAGGTTTCCCGACTCTTTTTAAGAAACTATTATTGCAAGGATAGTTAAATGATTCGGTTGAGGCGTCCTTGCCGGGCTCAACTGCTGGAAGGTCGCCGATGGCTTGCTTTACACTTATGTATTTAGACTTGCCTTTTCTTTCTTCAATAGGCAAATCTGGATTCCAGTGAGTTTTAACAACGGAATCATATAAATCCTTTACAGTTACGTTCTTAATATCTTTTCGAACGCCCATAATAATGACTCGTTTTCTGATTTGAGGAACACCAAAATCAGCAGAGTTATGAAGAAGTATTTCTGGGTCGTTTAGGACATTATAATTCTTGCCCAAGGCATGAAGTACTTTCTTGAACATTGACTCACCTTTTACCTTTGCGGTAAACAAACCAGTGACATTTTCAAAAACGAAGAATTTTGGATGGTAGTATTCAAGAATCTTCACATAACTTTCAAATAAGAAATTCCTTGGGTCTTTTTCCATTCCCTTTGAATCTCGCACACGACCAGCTGTCGAGTATGCTTGACATGGAGGACCACCAATAATTATGTCAACACTTTTATTACCAATGGCTTTTTTAAGACGATCTATAATATCAGGTGCGGTTATGTCATGTTCAATAACCTTTGAGTCAATATCTTTATAACTATAGTGGACCATACGTCTTCTTAAGGTTTCACATGCATAGTGATCAATCTCCACATGAGCGAGAGCTTCAAACCCCATGCGATAGAAGCCTTCGGATAGTCCGCCACAGCCAGCGAAAAGGTCAATAAATGTATATGTTCGTTTCATATCAGTTTATTTCATTAAAAATATCTGAATTGGCCTTGACATCATTAACATCATGAGTTTCCTCAATTTTGTCTATATTCCTATATAACACATCTTTGAAGAACCCCCGTGGTAAAGAAGAAATATTTTTTGACGCACCGATGATGTTGAATAAAAGGCGTATATACCGAGCTTTGGCGTTGAAGCCGTTGTCAAAAAGATTGGGGTTTTCCATTAGAAACTCCAAAACACCTATCATTGCTTCACGGTGTCTAATAAGCGGCAACTCGCCAAAACTATATGTCCTAAATTCTTGATTTTTAAACAAGAATTCGGACAATTCATATTTATTGTCACGCTCTTCATCAACAGTGAGTTTAATGTTCCACCACAAACCGGCAAATGTTGTCCTAAATAAATGCTTTGTGTGCCTAAACCAATGGTTTGAGATATAATCACATTGTTCGGCCAAACTTACTTCTCTGCCAGTTTTTATTGGCCATCTTTTCTTAACGTATTCAAAGAGGTCAACATGAGTCAGATACACCCAGAGATCATCTTGTTGTGCAAACAATGGTGAAATATTTGGGTATGCCTCATAAATGGCAATAGCCGTCTGCAAGTCCCCTTCCGGCGTCGGATCAAGTTGCTCTAATAATCCTTCGGGATGAGGAACACCATAGAGGCGAACTACTTGTGAAGGGTCATATTCAAAATGATCCTTCAGATAGGACTCAGGCTTAATATTGTTCCTGAGATAATCGATGTAGCCTCTCTTAAAAACAGGTTGCAGTGCCATAGCCCATCAAATATTTGCGGTGTTATACACGTCTACATTCTGCACATGACCACGCTCGGTGACGGCAAGCAATTTAGGCTTGATGCGCTCACACTCAGCGCGGAAGAAGTTACGGTCAAGCGATGCGAGTTGCTTCACACCACCTAATTGATTGAAATACTTTGTGAGGAATTCGCCTCTTGTCTCTGAATTATCGGCAAATACTTCTGGATTGTCCTTTAAGAAACCGAGAATTCCCAAAGTTGCCTCTCTATGCCTGAACAGCATCGATGCGCCATAATAATTGTTCCTGAAGCTATAGTTAAGGAAGAGTATGCGTGTCAACTCGTACTTGTCCTCTCGGCTTTCATCAACAGAACAATAAACCGCCCACCACAGACCCATCAAAGCACAACGGATGATTCCATTGGGATTTCGGAACCAGTGTGCAGTAATAAAGTTGCGAACACTCTCATGTGTTGCTCCATTTCCTATCACAATGGGCCAACGGTTTTTAAGGTAGGAGAACAGATCCGCATGGCTCAGATAGACCCAAAGGTCGTCTTGCTGGGCCATGAGCGGTGATAATCCGCTATATGCCTCATAGATGGCTATAGCTGTGGTTATATCACCTTCACGGGTTGGCACAACTCGCGAAGCAAGATCTTCGGGTTGCTGTACGCCGTAGAGCTTCACTATCTGTGACTGGTCAACCGGAAAAGTTTCCCGCATATAGTCTGCTATCTTAATGTTGTTCTTAAGATAGTCCATATAGCCTTTTTTGAAAACTTTCTGCAGTGCCATAGCAAAGATCAAGAGTTTCTGTTCTGCATAGTATTCTGCAGATGGTTGAACATTCTCTTATAAGGATCGCCGAGTACAGCCTGAGCCAACTCGTAGGCTCGGGTGGTGTCATTGATATCAAACTCTCGCAGATTCTCGTCAGTATCAATGCGGGTTTTCACGGCTTCGGCCCATAGGTAGTTACCGTGGACGCTTTCCTTGTACTCACTTAGCACCTTGAACAACGCATTGAACACAATAGAGGCATGAAACAATGCGTTGAAATTGCGGTTTTGATGCATAAAGCGGTACTGCTCAAACATATTATGTGGAAGATAAACCTTAATGGTGTCGGCATTGGCGTCAAACCAGGTATGCTTGGTATCTTGTCCATCAAGCACCACCATACAGGCACCCGACGAGTACATCATCTCATAGGTGATATCAATCATGGCAGATGCTGTTGGGAATGCAGCGAGAATATCGCCCGGTTCCATGTCAAAGGTAGCATCACCATAGTCCTCGTTCTGGAACTCGTTGTGATAGTCTATAATGTCTTCATAGACGGTAACAAAGCAGTTAAAGTCAACACGGCCAAAAACTTCGCGCCTGCCAAGCTCAATCTCAAATTCTGGCTCTTTGGACTTAAAACAACGTCGCAAGTAAGTGCGGGGGCAAGTTACCTCGCAAGTGTATGCGGCAAGCTCGTTCTCAATGAGAAGAGATATGTCAGGATTCTCCTGTTTCAACTTGATGTTGAACTTGTACTTTTCTTCGTCAACACTTTGGTTGATCACAACGCTGTCATCGGGTAGCAACGGCAAGATATCGTCGCTGTTCCCGAGCACAGGATAAGGCAGTGAAACGTTATTGATTCTCATAGACGTTCAGTTTTATGGCGTGGCGCATATCATCGGCAAACCACACTCTGATGATGGTTTTGCCCTCGTCAAGATGTACGTGAGTTAGCTTGTTGTTGATAATGTTGCCATTATCAGAACGGCTGACCGCAAGCGGCTCGTCACTTGTCTCTCCACCCGAGATAACAGTAATGACTACATTATGAGAAGCACGGTTGCTATGTATGACAAGACGGTGTTCCAGTCCGTCTTCACCATTTTGCGCAAAGGTGCGATAGCTGATACGTAGCGGCTCAAGGTTGGGCAAACGCTGGCCTTCATCCTCGGGCTCGACATTGTCAGGATTATCGTTAGCATCAACACCAGGTTGATTGTTCTCGTCAGGATTCTTCGGCTCTTCGGGCTTCGGCTCATCAGGTTTGTCCGGCTTAGGCTCCTCTGGTTTTTCGGGCTTTATCTCAGGTGTATGGCCTGTCGGCTCCTCACCGCCGTCGTTATTCTTGTTCTTAGGGGTTTTGGGCTTCTTGACCACAACCTCGCCCAGAGTGGGCACACGAGGTTTGGAAACCGTCGGCTCCTCTTTGATTTCAGTACTGGTTGATGTCGTTTCTACATCAGATGTCTGGTCAGTCGGTTTGCCTAGGTTGGGATTATAATCCTCATCATCAAGTGACATGGGGATCGATAGGTACTCGTCAAGACCACCAAAGTCAAGCACCTCGACGTCGGTTGAAACAAATACCGAACCAATGCATTCCTGAATGAACTCAGCCTTGGCATTGAGGGCATCACGCACTATCGCCTTGTCTTGAGGCGGAGCGTTACCTGCATCCCATTCTGTGTGTGCGGGGTTCTCAGACATACGCAGGATTTCATTTCCACGTTCATCAGTGCAGACGAATACCGAGTAAAAACCATAGTCAGTGCGATTCAACTCGTGTTTAATAAGCATGAACGTTGAGCGCATATTCAGCACATAGTCGTTGCCGTTTTTACTTTTGATGAGATAGTAGGCACATTGACCGAGATATGGAATCTCTTTCTCAAACACAAAGTGTTTATCATCGATTCCGGCATTGACCACCGCGTCGATATACGGGCGGGGATTTTTATGGCCGCGGCGCATATCATCGTAGTCTGGGAAAATGCTTTCAACCAGTTTAACGAGGTTATCTGAATTGATCTCGTAGGATTGTCCTTTGTAAGTCACCCTGACAATTAGTTTCTTGCGGATGATCGCGAGCCAGAAATGCCTGACGACTGACTCGTTAATAGTCCGCATCGCCTCAAGCGTTTCTTCATTGCTCAATCCCAAACCCATGATGAACATCGACGTACCCTTGGTAAGTCGATTGAAACGATTAGGTATTTCATCGGGATTTCTGATGGGCTCTTCATCGATTGGCTCAGGTTTATTGTAGTTGCCATAGTAGCCCACCGGAACACGTTTCTCTCCTTTGATCATGTGAGTGCAGAGAGCGGCAACCCCTTGGAAGTAATGTTGGTCACCGTCAGTGAGTGTTGAGATAAGAATAGTACGTATTTTTGAGATATTGAAATAAGCAGCCTTGCCGAAGCCGAAACTGCCACCAGCCCCAGCGCTTGCCTTAGATGAGTTGCCGGCACTTTGCACAAACGAGTAGAACGGACTCTTGGTATCGCCTTTGGTGTAAGGCATACCAGTTGTGTTCTCATCACTAATCTCGAGATAATCCATCTTATCCAAGTCTGCATCGCGCAGATAGGCAATCATGGGATCGAATTTCTTGTGTGCATTCTCATCGTCATACATCTCCAGACAGCCACGAATGTGTTGTTCTATTTTGAACAGTTCAGGATAATTCCTGGAAGTGGTCTTCTTGAAGCCAAAGGTGACGATGACAGGCACATCAGGATCTGCCTGTGCATCGATAGAATTCTGGATAGCTTCACGCACGAGCGAGTCGTATGGAGCCTTTTTAAAGTTTTCACCCATCGCATCATTGGGCCCTTGGTCTTGACCGCCCAATGATTTCGCGAAGTGCCAACAACAATTGCATTCTGCCTTACTCATATAGTGTATTTAATTGATTCAAAGTATTACAACTCCTTTGCCTTATCCTCATCAGCTTGAGCCTTCTTTAGGTAATCAGCCTTTTTCTCAGCGTTAGGTTCCTTCTCAGCTAACTTACGATAACACTTAGCACGCATCAAGTAGCCATGCTTAAATTTCGCCTTCAAAGAAATAGCTTGTGTAAAATCAACAATAGCTTTTTTGAATTCGTTCATAGCCATATAAATGACACCTCTAATAAAATAATTGCGATGGTCTGATGGAGATTTTTCGATGGCATCGCCTATTTCAATTAGAGCTTCATCATTTTTCCCTTCTGATAGCGAATATAGTGCTTTATAAAAAGAATTTAGTGATGAATCTAAATTAGAACTAAACAGTATTGAATAATACTCATTATCTAGTTGTTTCGAGGGTTTCGATAAATATGTTAAAATCTGATTAAAGTAGCTATTTTCAGTCTCTTGGGCATACTTTTCAGTCTCTCTCTTATCCCTATTAATATCTTGTTTAATTCTGTTTATTTCTGCCTTGCTTTCATCAATGTCTTTCTTTATATCATCGATAGATTTTGTTAAACCTTCAATTACCTTAATTGCGTTAGTTGCTTGTTTTGCTTGTTCAATGGCGATTTGAACCTTCTCTTTTATTAGATCTACTTGTCCGTTCGCTTCATTTGCATGTCTTCTAGCTTCTTCAACTTGCTCTCTAGCATTTTGCACCAAAGCTTGAGCTTCAGATACTCTTTGACCGGCCTCATTTGCTTGTTGACTAGCTAACGCAGCCTTCATGCCTGCATCTCTTGCTTGATTAACCGTACTTTTGTTGAATAAGAAAGGGACAGCAACACCAAGAATTGCCATAATAATGGTCAAACACATAAACCATAATGACAGATTGCTGTTCACCATAGACTCTCTGGTTTTGTTATACTCTTTACACTCAAGAATCTCACTCTCAAGCTCATTATTTTTATTCTGCAATTCATCAATCTTTTGCTGCAGTTGTTCAATTGCAAGTTGTTGAGAATGTTGTTCAGGTAAACCATTCCCAGATTGAAGGGCAAAAACGCTGACAGAGACGCAAACCATCAAGGCTAATGATAACCTCCTAGGCTGCAAAATGCAATTTTTGATGTTTGCAATCTTCATAGTTCCTTAATCTTTTGTTCGCAAGATATCTAAAACCAAACTCCAATGTAGCCCAGCGAGCCGACCAAAGCTCAAAACTACAAAGGAGTTTGTTGTATTGTTCTATGTTAATTGGTCGTCGGCTGGTTGCAATCCGCAAAGATAAACATTTTTCTTGAAAATAACATCATCATCAAAGATGATGAAATAATTTACCTTCACTTTCGCGCCGCAAAGTTAGACCAACCCAGTGCCATATTTAGGCACTATGAACGGGAATAAAGTTAAAAATCTGAGAATTTCAATGTCTTTCCCTAGAATTACTTGACAGATTTGAGAGCGATTAACTAAGTTGGTTTACACTAATTTTATCGTTCGCCTAAACTGGGTTGACAGTTTGGCGGTTTTATCACTGAATGGGTTTACAGCTCTCGAGGTTTCCCTATTTCGGTTTACAGCGCAAAGGTATAAACAAAATGTCTGATGCGGATGCTTTTCGCAATTTATTGTTACATTTGCAACCGGAAGCCGAAGAGGAAACGGGCTCTGCTGGGGAGCAACCCGCCAGCAATAGGCTTCCGCGCTACGCTGAGTGAGCATGCGGGGCTGACAGCTGTCAGCTTCGCTTTTTTAGCTCAGATTGCGCCCCATGGCTAAGAAAACCCTATGTAGGCGCAGGCCTTCCCTCCCAGGGGTTGCGCCAGCATCTTTTCTGCGGGCCCGATTGGCGGTGGACCACATCGGGCGTTTTCATGCCGATGCTGCGATGCGGCCGACGGGTGTTGTAGAACTCAATGATTCTGTGCAATTCGGTGCGGCACGTGTCCATATCAGGTATCCGCATCTTGTAGAGCCACTCGGTCTTCAGTATTCCGTTGGCGCGCTCTGCGATGGCGTTCTCAAGGGGATCGCCGCTCTGGGTCATGCTTATCATGATGTTATGCTTCCTGAGCTCCTTGACGTAGGCATAACTGCAGTACTGGCAGCCCCTGTCGGAGTGGTGGATAAGCCAGGATGATGTCTCACCGTCAATCGAGGACAGCGCCATCTTCAGTGCCGCCAGCGGATAGCAGGTCTCAAGCGTCGGCCCGACGGCCCATCCCATAATCCTGTGCGAATAGGCATCGGTGACGAGCGACAGGTAGCATACGCCTTCTTCCGTCTCAACATACGTTATGTCGCTGACCCATATCTCATTGGGCCGCGACGGGACGATGTCACGTATCAGGTTGTCATACTTGCGGAAAGGATGGTCCGAGTCCGTCGTCTTGTAGTGGCGACGGCGCTTGATCTGCACCATCAGCCCGTGCTTGCGCATGATCTCGATGAACGCGTCACGGCCGGGCATGCTGCCGGTTGACTCGAACAGGTTCTTGATGATCAGATAAAGCTTCACGCAGCCTAAGCCCGGGTTGGACTCGCGCAAGTCCCTTGCCTTCTCCACTATCAGCGGCTCGATGGCCTCATTGGCAAAAGCCTTGTTCTCACGGTGCTTGTAAAAAGCCTGTCTGCTGTAACCAAACAGCCCGGTAAGAGTGCCCAAACCGTTCTTGGGGCACTCCTGCCGGAGCAGACTTACTGTTTGGTGCCAGATTTTTTTCTTATCGGGATGTTGAATGTCTCCTCGGCCACATCTATCATCTTGCTGTAGGC
>Ga0247609_10001157_pt1 | contig 32670 bp, 56 predicted proteins | sample 172DNAGHGlowgp2_FD_193487 | JGI IMG/M metagenome (GOLD analysis project Ga0247609, IMG submission 193487) | Sheep rumen microbial communities from Palmerston North, Manawatu-Wanganui, New Zealand - 1728 DNA GHGlow gp2 | ecosystem: Host-associated > Mammals > Digestive system > Stomach > Rumen ... | reverse complement strand
AAATAGAAGTACCGTAAAGGTTATTACACATGATATGATTATACCTAAGAGGTTTCTTCCTACATTTAATTCATGTACGATAGAAATGTTCTTATGGAAAATTCCAGGTCTTAGTGAGAATTGGATTTATTCAAATGATGATACGTTTCCCATCGGAGACTTAAAAGAATCTGATTTCTTTGCCTCTAATGGTTATCCTAAGATTCACTTTAAAGGCCCAATGAGATTTAATGATTTTAATCTTTTTAGAAGCCAATGTAGATCTGGAATGGATATCTCGGGAGTTTTCCCAGATGAAAGAAATATTATCATTAAGCCAGATCATATTTTCTTAGCTCATAGAAAATCGACTGGTGAAAGACTTTATGCTGCTAATAATAGCAGAATTCATGACACAATAACAAAAACTAGACACAGAAAAAACTGTAATCAATATATTTATTCTTACAGTGAATATAGATATAAAACTTACATTGATCACAAAATAAATTATATTTATTCTTGTTTCTCACAGACACCACTTAAGAAAATGTTAAGTGCCATTACATCAGGAAAATATCAAGCAATATGCGTGAACGATGATATGATGGACATTGATTTTGAGTATTATAAAAAATCAATAAATTCTGCTTTCTCAGCTATCCTGGGAGAGAAATCTAAGTATGAGATATAACGAAGAATATTTAAACATTCCAATTAGTAAAACAGCAATTGACCTAGCTTATAATAATCATGGGTACAGTGTCTTCTATAACGTATTAATGAGAGTAGCTAAGCTATATAAGGGAGGAGATCCTCTCTTATTGAGAAGAATTATTGAAGACATTGCCTTGAAACACTCTAAGAGTATATACTACGGGAAAATATGTGGAATATCAGGACAAGATTATTTTCCTAGTAGTATGGCTGAATTCATTCAACATACTCTTCTGAGATACATGGTTGTAGCTGAATTGGAATGGAATATTAGTGGCATAATAAGTGAAAGATATGAACGATGAACAATATATGTTTGTATTTGATTCGGATGAAGAAAGAATAGCTCACGAAGAGGGAGACACTTATACGGAACCATATGTCTCCCTTATTCGGGGAACGGATCAAGTACATTATAATAGTGAAGGGGTAGAAGTGACTTACTTAATTCCCCAAAATATATGGAATGGTCCAGGAATTTATCCTTTCTGGGCTGGAACTACAACGACAGACTACCCTTTTAATAGAATACTGGTTGATGGAAAAGACTCCTATGATATAGAAGATCTTAATCCAAAGACCGGGGTTTTTTTTAATACCCCCGGAGTACATACAGTTAGATTTTTCTTAACTGATAAGACATTCTTTGGGAATACTGATAATAAGCCGTTTTTTGAAAATATTCCATTAATGGTTTTAGGAATAAAATTTCCGAATACACTTACTGAAATTGGGGATAATTTATTAGCTGGTAGTGGTCAATACATTGAACACCTAGTAATACCAGAAGGAGTTACTACGATAGGAAATCATGCATTTCCCGTTTGTGTAAAATTAAAGTCCCTTAGCCTTCCAAGTACATTAGTAAGTATTGGTACTGCAGCATTTCTTGCTATGGGATATGAAAATGAATCACCACTAAATATAGTATTACCTAACTCTGTTACTACTATAGGTACCGATTGTTTTCAGGATGCTAAGATAGGTTCAATTATATTGAGTTCTTCCTTAGAGAGAATTCCAGAGAGAGCATTTATGAATTGTACTTATTTAACAAGAATTGTTATCCCTTCTAGTGTAGTTGATATTTTTGATCGTGCTTTTTATGGAGATACTTTACTGAGTACAGTTGAATTGTTTGAGGGAGAATTAGATTATATTGGAGTAAAGTCTTTTTTCGGGTGTCCAATTAATCGTCTTGTCATACCAGAGGGAGTAATTAGTTTGGGTTCAAATTTCATAACAAGCCATGAGTTAGAAACTTTAGTAATACCTGACTCTGTTACTGAAATAGATGGAAATTATTCATCACCCCTCTTTAGAGAAGAGGATGAAATTATTGTTCATAATCTAAAAATTGGCTCTGGATTTCCATTTACTCACGGGTATACTTTAGGAATTCATCAAGTGGGAACTGTCGAATATAGTGGAAATACTATACCAGACCATTTTATTAGTAATAATTTCGGTAGTGTTGATGAAATTAAGTTAACAGGTTCTCCAACTACAATTGGAGAGAGTGCTTTTAGAGGATTTTATGGTGAGTACTTAGATTTACCACAGAGTATAACTACGCTTGGGAGAGGTGCTTTTAGAGATTGTCCTGATTTGAAGAAGCTTATCATACCCCCATTAGTTACAGAATTACCTCCTGCTTTGTGTATGGGAAACAATTCCCTTAAAGAAGTTATTTTACCGAGGAACCTAGTATCTATGGGTGATAGTGCATTCTCTGATTGTATTTTTACTGAAATTACCCTACCTAGTACGTTAACTTCTATAGGAGTCGAGGCTTTCCCTTATACTTTAAAAACAATAAATATACCAGCTAATATAAATCTACAGTATGTAGGAACTGGATCTTTGACTGAAATTAAGTGGTATTCAACTTTAGTTGGCGAAGTATATATAGGAAAAGTATTAATTAAGCCAGTATTAGATTTGCAAGGTAGATATGTAGTCAAAGAGGGGACGACAAAAATATGTGATAAGACTTTTCAAAACTCAACATCATTGGTACGTGTAACTTTGCCAAGTACCCTAGTAGAGATAGGTGAGCATGCATTTGCTGGTTGTAGAAATTTATCTATTATAGTAAGCAATGCAGTGGAAGCACCTTTAGCTGAATATAGGGCATTTGGAGATAGCAGAGAAGGATATGCAGGTGCAGCTGGTAGTGTAAATCCAGGTACTAATAAATTATATGTTCCAATAGATGCAACTGGTTATGATCAAGATGAATGGTCAGTATTAATAAATGAATCTAAAGGAGGATTTCAAATTATAAATGGCTAATAAAAAATATATGCATAGGTTCAGTACTACAGTGGATAGACTGAACTATGAAGATAATCCTACTATCTACACCGAGCCTTATCTTAGTGTAGTAGAGGAAAACAAACTAACAGTATATTATAATAAGTCAAGTGCAGAAACTGGATATCTGAAATTTACTCAACTTGGAGAAGATGGTGGTACAATTGGTATTATTGAAAATAATAATAGTATCAACTTAGAATATTCTTTCGATGGGAAAATCTGGATTCCCTTTCCGGTGTCTGGATTATTTTTAAATAGTGGTGAAAGTGCTCTCTTAAAGGGAAATAATACTACAATATATCCAGCTAGATTTACAATGACTGGATTAGTGAGAGCCTCTGGTAGTATAATGTCTATTCTCTACGGCGAATCTTTCAAAGATAGTACTACTATTCCATCAGAGAATTGTTTTCAAGGATTATTTTCAAACTGTACTTCACTTACTTTTGCCCCTGAACTTCCCGCTACAACTTTAACGGAAGGTTGTTATGCAGCTATGTTTCAGGGCACTAGTATAACTAATTTCCCAACTTTACCTGCTTCATATGTACCTAACGGATCTTATGCTAGAATGTTTTTTGACTGTACGAATCTTAGGGGTACTGGTTATATATCAGCTCTAACTAGTGAGGAAAATTCGTTCTTTAGGATGTTTTCGAGAGCAGGTTTACAAGGGGAATTAACTATAGTTAGACCACCTAATGCTACTTGGCCAGTTGAAGAGTTTATAGGAGAGGGCGTTAATGTAACATCAGTTCCAGACGAAAATGATAAGATCCAGGTAAGAAGATTGTATAAGACCGAAACAAAGTATTCTACTGATAATGGTAGTGTAGGAAATTTATACTATGACGATGAAGAGTGGTATGAGTATGTAGGAAGACATGTAATCGATGGACATAGCTATTATTTGTGGGAAAAGAATGATAATAGGAGTAGTGGAAGTGAGCGGAATTCTGTTATGAAGCGTTATGCAATAACAGAAAATAGATACCCTACGTGTGATCTTGAATATCCATATACACCTCTAGGTTTCTTAACAAGCGATTTTGATGCTAGTTATTCGGGTCCTGATATTAGTGACACTTTTTTTGTTTACTACGATTCACAAAACGATAGGTTGTATAAAGAGGCACTTAGTTACTTAGGACCAGACCTAGTAGATTGGTATGAATATTCGAACCCAATTATTATTGATGGGTATACATATCATGCGTGGAAAAAGAAAACTTCTTCTAGGGTCGAGGGAGAACACCTTATTAACACTGCAGGTACTACACGACCTTCTCATTACTACCTTTTACTTGATACATTAAACCCTGTATGTAGTGGCAGTAATCCAATTACTGCATTAGGATATTTAAGACCTGATCAGTCTACGTATTTTATGGGTTCTGGGTCTGATTATATCATCAAGTATGATAGTCGGACGCTAGGTTGGAAAAGATGGTGTAGGGCAGAGAACAACGAAACGGGCGCTTATGCAGAATTTTTTACAATAGATGGGTATAGCGTTGAGTATGAGACTTTACGTAGTGTTTTCTTGGATCAATTAGACGGTATCGCTGGGATAAAGCTAATTATTGGGTATGAAGGTTTATTAGATATTAATCTTGAGTTATTAGGGCTTTCTAGTCTAGTAAAAGATTTAGTCCTAGTTGGTTCTCTAGAAAGATGTAAGATACCTGGTATTAATTCACTACAGACATTAAACCTAGAAAATTCGTCTATAACCGATCTTAATATTTCAAGTGGAAGTACTAATCTAAGAAGTATTGTTTTTCCACCTAACTTAGAGTTTATTGGGAGTATTAAGGAAACTGCAATAAGTGAGCTTATAATACCTCCTACTGTAAAATATATAAGTTCTCATGCCTTTACGGGAAGCACACGTTTAAATAATGTGGTTTTATCAAGTGGATTGTCTGGTATTGGATCTGAAGCATTTGAAGGGTGTACTTCATTGGAAGAAATTGTTATTCCGAGAAGTGTTATTTATTTAGGGACAAACTTATTTTCTGATAGTGGGTTAAAAACTGTAGTTGTTAATGCAAGTATTAAGTCTCTTCTTAAAGTCTTTAATGATTGCCCTAATTTATCCCAAGTAACTCTACCAGAGTGTTTGGAAAACATAGGTAACTATTGTTTTAGTTACTGTACTCAACTGACGAGTATTAATCTACCTAATGGATTAAATAGTCTAGATGACCATGCATTTTCGGCTTCAGGAATTACATCTATACAAATACCCCCTCAGGTTAATGTTATAGGTAGTAGTGTTTTCTATGATTGCTCTGAACTTACCGATGTAGAGATACAGACTACCAATAATACTGTCGAGGTCCAAAAGAATGCTTTTTATAACTGTACTAAATTGACGCATATTAATTTAGAAAAATTAACAACTATAGACGAATATGCATTTTATAATTGTAGCAGTTTAACTTCTGTTAATTTAGAAAAAATTTCTACAATTAAAGCCAGTGCTTTTGCGAAGTGTACTTCTTTAACCGATGTTAGCATTTCATCTCCAGTAACTAGAGTAATCTCCAGTAATACTATCTTTCCTAACTGTGATAGTATAAAAACAGTTTATATCAATTGTACAAACTTTAGTACTTCAATTTTTTCCACAACTTCATTGAATAGCGTGGAGGAAGTTATAATTGGAACTAAGTGTTCATCTATTCCTGGAAAATTTACTAACTTCGCTAATCTTAGGTCTGTCATAATACAAGGAAATCTAATAAGGTCTTTAGGTTTAAATTTATTTAAGGGTTGTACTAATCTGACCTCATTTGAGATACCATCTTCTGTTACGAGTATTGGGTCTAATGCTTTTAAGGAAAGCGGTTTAGAAGAAATAACTATTCCAGATTCAGTAAAAACTATATCTTCTCATGCTTTCGACGGATGTACTAGTTTGGCGAGAGTTAGTGTTGGATCTGGCTTAACAAATGTTGGTGATAGTTCATTTGGTAACTGCTCTTCTCTAGAGTATTTATATGTTAATAATTCTAATATCGCCTTATATGATCTCGGATTAGATGGGACAACAAATATCAAAGAAATTGTATTAGGCGATTTAGTTAATAAGGATTTTCTTGACTCTGGTCTTGAATTACGAGAATATGAGCCTAATATAGAATCTTTCACTTTTGGTGCGGGCTTTGATAGACTTTGCATAAAATTTTTCAAGAAGTGTACTAAATTGAAGTCTGTTACTCTTGGTAGAAACATGACTTCTATAGAAGATAATGCCTTTTATGGATGTACTATGTTACCATCCATTGTTATTCCTGCGTCTGTAACTAGTATTGGTATGTATGCTTTCTCAGATTGTATTAGACTAAAGGATATTACTTCAAAAAATCCAACTCCACCAACAGTAGCGGATAATACTTTTGGAACTGGTCAGCCAGATAATGGATTTACTGGTCGAAATACATATAATCAGAATGTTAATAAGCTTCATGTACCTAAGGGAGCAACTGCTTATAATACAGCTTGGAGTAGGTTGTTGGTTTATTATTGGTCAGGATTTACAGTAGAATACAATGGATAAGGAAATTTTAGTAGGAAGTAGGGCTTTTTTCTCTGAGTTTCCAGATTTTAATTCAAAAGATAAAGACTTGGTTAAATTAGTAGATTCAAGCCCCTTCTTTAAAAAATATGGTCAGATACATTTAAGAAACCTTTGTTGTTTTGAATTTATCATGACCACAAAAGAACAATTTATACAAGATGCGTTAGATTCAGAATTAGGGATGACATTGGGAAAATTTTTAGTTCCAGAATTTTGTAAAGAAATAGATTTTACAATAGAAGATCTTCCTAGGCTAAGACACCTAGTTGAGATCTTAGACCCTAAACATTCTTACGAGAAGTTGATTTATGACTTCTACTTAGAGAATGGAGAAATGATTCTAACAAAAAATCAATTACAAATAGTCTACGAAGAATATAAGAAAACTAGGGAGGCGGAATAATATGTTCCCCTCCCATTAATAATAATTGTTATGAAGAAATTAGTTATGGCTGCCTTCCTCTTGTTGCTATCTTGGAAGGTTTTTGCTCAGGATTCAACCAATTATTGGACCCCGATTATAGAAGCAATAATAAAAGTAGAAAGTGGCGGAAATCCTAAGGCAGTGTCTAGGACAGGAGCTTACGTTGGTATACTTCAGATCTCAAAGGGCCTAGTTGATGATGTTAATTCTTACCTAAGATATAAAGGCGAAACAACTAGGTACGCTTATTCCGATCGACTTAATCCTGATAAATCTAAGGAAATGTTTATCCTATATCAGGAAAAGTACAATAAGCATAAAAGTGTAGAAAAAGCAATAAGAATCTGGAACGGTGGTCCTAAGCATACCATCAAAGGAACACAAGCTTACCTAAAGAGAGTTCTGAGACACTTGGAACCAGGGGAGGGATAAAAACCTCCCTCTAGGAAGCCACCATTTCCTTACTAATGACGCCGGGGTGACGGAATGGCAGACGTTGGGGACTAAGGTTTTTTCTAAAATCTAACAATATAAATCTACAGTTCTTTATATAAAAAATATAAAATATGATTAGATATTGTCAAGTCTGTGGATGTGAATTAACAACCGAACGCAAGTATTGTGAGTCATGTAGGAAAGCCAGAAAGCGAGAGTATGCCAAACAACACTATAGAGACCTTATAGAGAGTGGAGGTGTAAAAAAACGCTATGGTATGACTACATGCGTTTATTGCGGTAAGGAAATTGTCAAGAATAGGCCTGACCAAGATACTTGCTTTGATTGTTATAAGGAACACCTACACAAGACTGTTGAAAATTACAATAAAGTAAAGAGAGTTAGCCGTAATGGTAAAGTATTAATGGTAGGAAGAAGTGTTTTATTAGATCTGGGATTTAAATTAGGAAACTTAGTAGTACATCATATTGATGAGAATCCTGATAATAATACTCTATCTAATTTAATGGTTCTTAGTAAGAAAAACCATGCCTCTTTACATAGAATTTTAGAAAAAAATTGGTCGTTACTATCGAAAGATAGTAATAGTAACTTGGAGGATTGCTGGGATACCCTTAGAGGTCAGTTAACTACAGCATATTTGGAAACGAAAGGTGCGAATGTTATAAAAATAACTGACATTGGACGATCAGCAGCCGAGCTTCTAAATGAAGAGAATATTTATATATTCGATCCACATGAAGAAGGTTCAGAGACTATGCACCAAGCACCTAAAAGTGATTGAAAAATTATTCATGGCGAAGATATAGTCCAAACCCAAACTGTATATTATACAGGCTCACTAAAGTGAGTTGGGTATGTAAAATCCCCTGGGCATTGGCCCGTGTGGGTTCGAATCCCATTCCCGGTACTTACAGCATTCGAACATGATATTTTTATGATTCTTAGAAGGATTAGTCCGTGAGGGATAGATCCTTCTTTTTTTTATCCCCTTAATGCCTTATATATGTAATGTTTATTTTTCATTATTAATTTATTTTATATGTAATGTTTATTTTTCATTATTAATTTATTTTGAATTGGGAAGAGTCAGTCCGAGATGGATAGACTCTTTTTTTTTTATCCCCCCAATGCCTTATATATAAGATTCCATTTTTATATTTTTATATTGGTTTTAGAAGGATCAGTCCGAGATGGATAGATCTTTCTTTTTTATTCCCCTCAATGCCTTATGTATATAGAAATTTTGTTTTTACCATATTTGAATTGGGAAGAGTCAGTCCGGGATGGATAGACTCTTTTTTTTGTTCTTCCCATTAATGCCTTATGTATATAAGTTTAATAAAAATGCAATGTATGAACTATGAAAGGCTTTATTCCCCAGATACAAAAGTGGTTTGTAAAACAGTAGGGGAAGATATCTCTGCTACTCACATAGCGGAGATATTAAAGAATAAGTTTTTAGAGAATGATATCTTCCTTCAGGAGGGTGATCATTTTATATTGGGGAAATCGCAGTATTTTATTGTCTTAGTTTCCCCAGTGGTGAACGAGGAAATGGATTTCTTTGAGGAGATCCAATTTACAGTTGAAATGGTAGAGATGTAGAAATACATCTTTACTTTTTTCTTTCCTTAAAAGCTTTAATAATGTATAATTAATAAATAAGAAAAAATATGAAATACCTATTAGAGTATTTAGAAGAAGTTGTTAAAATAACACCAAAAGGTGAAGTAACGACAGAAGAAGACGAAATTAATGGTCTTTCAGGTGAAAGTGTTTATATAGATGGTAAGTGTAGTGATATTTTCGTCGCCCACGTAGATTATCTTAGGTGGATTGAAAGAGTTTTAGAGGAAAGTATCGCTGATGAAAGATATAATGTTGGCGATTGGGTTATCGACGAAGATGGATGCGCATGGTTTATTGAGGAAATTAATCCCGTAAGCTATAAACTAGTGTCTAAGTCAGCCCAAAGAAAACTGATAAGTAGATCTGAAGCTCGCACTACACTTAGACCTTGGACGATAGATGATGTTAAGGCATTTGATTACTTAATGGTAAGAAGCAAAGATTACGGCTATGTGGCTATTATTATGTGTGGTCAAGATAGTACTAATGGTCTCATTTGTGGTATATGTGGAATTGAGCTCGTAAAGAACGAAAACATACATGCTCCTTGGTTAAAAGGAATATCCACAAAGGATTATATTATTGTACCAGCATTAGATGGTCAGAAGCAAGAATTATCAAAACTTGGGCCGAACTCTCCCGAAGTAATTATGAGTGAAGAGATGAGGAGAGAGTTCTTAGCCTATTCAATTACTAACCGATCATGACAAGTTCATCCAAGTATTTCTTTAAAAAGAATAGAAGACGTATTGCAACCAGTATTTGGTTTATTGCATTTATCGTATGGTGTATTTATCTACCAACTGTAACGAGGATTGAACCTTTGTGGGTTTGGGTAGTACCGTACGTAATCGCATTCTTGTTTGCATCAATTGTTTACTTAGCTATAGTCAGATTATATGATAAGCAGTAGAAAGTATTTTTATGAGAGATATAAGGGTGCAATTGCATTTGTAATTGCAATAGTAGCACTTATGGTATTTTTCGCATTTCTCGTTAAAGTGATAGATACTGGAGATGATTTATTAATAGTGTCGTATGTAACGCTATTCCTTATTACGTTTGCAGTATATTTATTCATCGTACTTTACAAATTTACATGAAAAGTTCGTATAGTTATTTTACTGAAAAGTACTGGGAAGGCATTTCTATCGGTATTTGGATAGTAGCACTTATAGTTTGGGCAATATTTGCACCAACTGTAAAAGAGATAGGGGCTGTTTGGCTTATACTATATACGCTTTTATTCATTATTGCATCGCTCGCGTATTTTGTTATACTATCACGCCATGATTAGTTCAAGGAAATACTTTTTTAAGAAGAACAGACGTATAATTGTTTTCTGTATTTGGGCAATTATAGCTGTATTTTGGGGAATATATTTACCTGTAGCTGCATGTACTTCAATCTCAATCTTCCTGGTATACTTTATACTGGGCATTGCTATGTCGGTATTATTATTTCACAGATACATTATACCGGAAGACGATGACTAGTTATAGGAAATATTTATATAGAAAATATAAGAGCGATTTATACTATTGTATCTCAGTAGTTTTTTTCGTAACTTATACGATCTACTCGATTATGTTTATGGCTATGAATGGAATAAAGATATTCACATGGTTTTTGTTCACTATTCCTATAGTTATATTAGTAATAATATTTTTAAACCACCTAGCTAGCAAGACATAGTTAGTATGCAAAGTCCATTTAAATACTTTTTAAAAAAGCATAAAGAAAATATATATTTTTATATATGGGTATCGTTAACTATAGTAGATGCAATTTATTTGGCTATATCCTTGGCATTATCCATAATTGATGAAAGTAAAGGTGCTTTTTATGCGCGGTGTAGTACAATATTAGCTTTTTGCGCATTTGGAATCTTTACCGTGATATTAAGTTATTTAAAAGAAAAAGGTTGAAGATATGCAAAGTCCATTTAGTTATTTCAGAAGAAAACACCTAGGTAACATCTTAGTAATTACGTGGGTACTAATAATAGTGGTAGGGTTAGTTGATTTACTGGTTTTCGCAAATTGTTTGTTATTTGAGGTTGAATCTGTGTGGAAACCAGCCTTACTTTGGTTTGGGATACTGTTTGCGGCATTTATTCTAATAACAGTATTAATGATGTACTTATTTGCTACGAATCGAATAGAATAATGACAAAAAAGTATTGGAATGATTGGAAAAGAAGGATAGGTGAAACTATAAATATACACCTATTCTGGAACCGCATAGACGGAACAATAATAAGGAAAGCCAATAGTGGATTATTAGATCCAGAGGATAGAATAGTCAAGGCGACATTTCATGAAAAATCTGTTGACTTAACTATCGAACGTAGCAATTATTATTATATCGGTTCACACTATCTTTCTAAAAATGAATATATTACTTTGGAAAGAGAAAAAATAGCATGTATAATATTTAAGAAAAATGGAAAATAGCTGGTTATTATTGGAGAACGGTAGAGTAATAGAAGAATATCCTTCTAAGACAAAAGCTAAAAATGCTAAGTGGTGGAAGGAAAAAGAAGCCAGAGAAAACTGGCTAGACCTAAGTTATGAAATTAAGCCAAAAACTAAATAATATGTTAACAGTTTATACTGCCAATGAATACGGTTTGTTACGATTAGCTAGGACAACCTATTCTTGGCCTGAAGAGAAAAGATCTCCCCGAGAACAGATTAATTGGATTAAGATTCGCATTAAGAATCTTAAAGGCAAAGAATCTATAAAAACTTTTAGTCCTTACATTTTGAATTATCTCAACTTAGCCCTTGAAAAGGGAGATATCAAGCCAGAAGATCTTGAGGTAATAGAAGTTATCAGATGTGATGATAGTGTCGAAGAAGTAAGCTTAAAAGTTAAAGATGATAAGGGGAGATGTTTAATAGATACTAGATCTCTGTCGGACCCAATTTCTGAAATTTATCAAGAATTTAATAATCTTAGAAAAAATGAAAATCGAGTATGAAGATTTAAAAAAGCACATGATCGTTCATTTAAAGATTAATAATGTAAACGTGATTGTATTTTATTTAACGGCTCAGGAAATAAAAAAGAAGCGTATAAATGCTGATGAAGAGGGCTTCTATGGATTTAGAGGTCTTTGGTATAAAGGTAATGGTACGAGATATTCTTCCTATGGGAAAATTTATAACTTGAGCTATTACAAGAAAGACATGGAATTAGTAAGGACAGGTATTCATGGACTGTCGAAGAAAGAATTAAGGCATATTGTAAGGTAAAATGAGAAATTGTACTAACTTATCCCAATCGAAGGACTTGAAGAAGTACCTTCCACTTAATAGTGCGGATATGTATTATACTCCGCCCTTAGTGAATGGATTTACAGAATACTTAGTACATCCGATAAGAAAATTATCCATTGACTGGGAAGTAGAACAAGCTATTCCGTGTTGGTCTTTGACTGCTTTGATCAACATTCTACCAAGTTCAACACTTGATATATCCGACGATCATTATTGTAGAGTTTCTACGATGAATAGGAGTTCTGAATGGCATGGTAATCCAGTTGATGCTTGCGTAGAAATGATTAAGAGATTACATAATTTAGGATTGATGAAAAATGGGAAAGTACGTAGACATTGATGCAGTTATTGCAGAGTTGGAACGAAGAAAAAAGAAGAATGTTTTAAACGAAGGCGCTTTTGAGGAAGATATTGATATTCTATGCCTTCTCAAAACACTTGAAGTGAAAAATACGGAATTAGATAAATTCAAATCTTTGCAGCATCTAAGTGGAGACTTAAAATCCACGTTGCAGGATTGGGGATATGCTCCTAATCTGTATCACTTCGATGGAAGTTGGCATGTTGATTGGATTTCTTGCGAAGAGGGTGATTCAATAAAAGGTTTCACAGGAGATACAGCAGAGGAAGCAATTAACAAAGCATATAATTGGTTTCATTCAACTTTTTGTAACAGTTAATAGATTGAGTTATGGCAACTTGTAATTTAAAAATGAGTGATAGTTGTTATGGCTGTAGTTATTACGGTAATGGTGATACAGAAGGTTGTAAATTAACTATTGCATTCTTTAAACAATATCCAAAGCATACAGACGATGAATATAAACAGTATATGTTAAATCACGATAGGAGAGAAAATAACTATGGCAACAATTAAAGCATATACGGATTTGTCGCAGAGCGAAAGGCTAAAAGAAATACTTCCGTCTGAGAGTGCAGATATGGAATATATGTTCTTGAAAAAAGATGGCAGCAAAGTTAGTAACGTTCCATTTGTTAAGGATGGATTTGAAGAACCTGAATGTTGTTACATTTTTATTCCTTGTTGGAGTCTTGCAGCATTGTTTAGTGTTTTACCAGAAGGAACAAGACTATTGAAGTCATCAACAGGTGTTGCATATCATTGTGATTGTTCTAAAGGAAGTATTGATAAGTGGTATGACAATTCTGTTGATGCAGCATTTGAATTGATTGTTAAACTTCATGAACAAAAACTATTGTAGGTATGGGACGACAATATATAGATAAAAGTGAATTAGTAAAGGAGATAGAGAAAAGAATAAAAAAATTAAAGGATCTTCATTTTGATACAGTTACGGGTTATGCTGGAGAAATTTCAGGCTTAGAAAGACTACTTTCTCTCCTCAATACACTTGAGACGGAAGAGGTTGTGGCAGAACAGGAAGGTATATGTAATGGCATACTCAATACCATTATAGGAGATACTACTTGGCATCTTAAGATCCCACTTGATAAGGTAGGGTTAAAACACGGAGATAAAGTGAAAATATTCATAACAAAAGAAAAATAATTTAAAATTTAATTTGATTATGAAAGCGAAAATACGAAAAACAGGTGAAATAGTAGACGTAATTTGTTATGGAGGGAGTCCTAATAGGAGAAGTGATGCACTTGACTACGTGAATTATATTGATTCACGGGGTGTTGAGCATACAGAATCAAATAACTTAAATTATTATTGGGACTTTGAACCAATAGAGACTACTGATGAGTATTGGCAAGAAGTAAGAAAACGTGCTGCTATTGCTGCTTTACAGGGTCTTTCAGCAAATCCCGATTTAATCTATGATAACGGTGATGAGAAAGTAGACATTGTTGCAAGAGCAATGAGATACGCTGATAAACTTGTTGAGAGACTTAAAAAGAAATAATTATGGCAACGATTAAGAGCAATTTACTAATTGAAATTGACAGCTTAAAAAACGCTGTAGAAAAAGAAGATGTAGAGGTTTTAATCCACTTAATTGATGATATGGGTTTTGACAACAGAAAATCATCAATGATAGTGGATTTTGCAAAACAAATCATTATAAATTTTATATCAGACTATATTAAGGAAAAAGATATAGAGACATTAAGAATAAGTAGAACTGGTGAGTATGGCACAAAAACATACGATACATATAAGAGATGTAAAGAAGAGCTTTTCCGAAATGGAACTAATGTGCAATGGACTTCTTTAGGTAAACTATATCAGGCGTATAAGTATATAAAGTATTGTATAAAGTATGGCAACAATTAAGTCATTTGATTATGGAACAAATTTTAGTGAATTTAAGTAACAGTCAAGTACAAGATATCTTAGAAGAACTTGGAATGCTTGAAGATGGCAATTGTTCTTATACTGCGGAGGAAATATTTATAGCAGGAATGGAATATGCTATAAATAACGGATTATCGTGGTTAAATGAAAATAATTATCCATCATCCAAAGAGGAACTAATTGAAAATTTACTTAAAGCAATGAAAGCAGAAAAAGTAGAATAATGTTTATGGAAAATAAATTTAAGATTAAGAAAGGTAATTGGTATGTTTGCATAAGAAGTTTAGACGATGATTATGGAACAAGGGCATTTCGTAAAGGAGATGTGTATTACTCCACAAAGGATGAAACTCTTATGCCAGACAATTCTAACGTTCCTACTAAATTCTCATATTGTTGCCTAGAACAGTATTTCCGTCCTTGGTCTATTAAAGATGCAAGGGAAGGTGACATACTTGCATCTAAATCAGGAAAAAGAATATTTTCGTATAGCGGAAAACTTGATTTAAAGAATAGACCTTGTGCAAATTATGGTATCTACGAAACATATGATGGATTTATTCTAACTAAATGTGCTTTTGGTAATTTCTTTACATATGAAGAAGTATATCCTGCCACTAGAGACCAACATAAATTTCTTTTGAGGAAAATGCAAGAGGCTAATTGGTCTTGGGATATAAGTAGTAACATGAAGTTAGGCATAAATACAAGAGGGAAGGATGTAGTCATATTTTCTAATGAGACAACTCAGCCTTTTAAGCAGGACCTTACTTGGAGTGAAGAGGATGAAGAAATGTTCGACTATGCTCTTGATATGGTAGAATGGTATGGAGGTAAAAATGAAGGAAAATCAAGAGATGTATCTGATTGGATTAAATCTCTTAAGCAAAGAATAAAAGGAAATGGCTGAAAAAATAGGTGGAAAATACAAGCAACCTTGGACTGAAGATCTTCTTGCGCAGATAAACAACGAAGATAGTATTACCAAGCGACATCATTTAATCTCAAGGTATCTTCATCAAAGGGAACAACAGATAGAACGTATACTCGCCAATATTGAAAACGATGATATTGACTTAACTCTTGTCGTTGAACAGTTATGGGAAGACCTAAAACTCGCCCATAAACAAATTCGACATACAATGGACAGAAGTGATTTTTATGCTAAATATTATAAATTAGATAAATAATGGACATAAAGGAAGAGCACGTAAGCTTTGAAATAGCAAAACTCCTTAGAGAAAAGGGGTTTGATGAGCATACTGTTTGTAGATATGTTGACGACAATGGAGCAACTGAAAAATGGTATGACAATTACAGAGAAAAAGTATTACGGTTTGAGCTAAATGCAGGTGACCTAATAGAACCATCAATAGAACCTAAAGAAAAATACGAACTATATGGTGATACGATCCCTGCACCAACTCTCTATGGGGTAATGGAGTGGTTGAGAAAAAAGTATAAGCTCTTCTTAGGAGTTGGATTCGGTAATGATGATAAAGGTGAGTTTCTCTATATGGTAGATATTTATGACTTAACTAGCGAAGCTATTGAGGGTAAATATAAACCTATTGTAGAAGCAGACGATTATCTTACTGTTAATCCGAAAACTCCAGCAGAAGCTATAGGAGAAGCATTAAAATATTTACTCAAAAAATCCGATTTAATGGAATGTTATTATAAAAAATAAAATAATATAGGTATGGACGATAAAATTAAGCTTGATGTGGAAATTAATCCAGTCGTAACACTAAGATTACATGGTGTTAATAAATATGGTGGTATTATGGATATTAACTATAAGGACATCGAAAGGGTTAGAATTGATCGTGGTAAAACAATGATTCTGTATAAAACAGGTATTGAGGATAAACCTCTTGATGGATTTTATGTTCAAGAGTCTGTTGAAGAAGTCAATATGCTTATTGAAAAGGCAAAAGAAACTTATTCAATGGCATTAATAAGTTATAAAGCAGTCAAAATAGATTAATTCGATAACGTTAAGAGCAATTAAGTATTGTTTAAAAAAAATTATGAAACAGTATAAGTATATAGACAAAGATGCTTTAGTAGCGGAGTTAGAGAGTAAGAAAAAGTACGCTCAGACTTTAGGCGATAATGCTATTAACGGAAGTATGCAGCAGTTCTATGATGGAATGAAGCAAGGTTGTGTTGATATTCTTTCTTTTGTCAATTCTCTTAAAGTAGTAAAAGTGGATTTGGATGAAGAAATTAAGCGCCTTAAAAGAACTTTATGAAACTAAAGTGTAATAAGAACAGTCGCCAAACATTTCTATGAACTTGGTCTTAGGAAATAGATCCTATTAATTCTATATTTATATAACATAAACTTATAGTATTATGGATAATTGTATAGAAGAATTAAGACAAAATTTGAAAGAATTAGAACTAAAATCAGAGTGGGAAACTTTACATGAGAAGTACTTATCAAAGAAGAAACTGTTTGAAGGTAAGTGTTTCAGCTCTCATGCACTCGCAAAGCCGCTTTATTCCTATAGTGGGAGAGAAGGGACCTATTTCTCGGCTAATCGTATAGATAAGGTCTATATTGGCCTCTCATCCTACGGCTACAGAGGCGAAGGACCTGTTATAGAAACCTTCGAGGATTTCAAGGCAATCGGTGGGCAATCCGCGATAATTGCAAAAGGCGAATGTATATCAATCCGGTTACTACCAGATAATGAGTATGAAATACAATCTAGATCCTTCAGGGAGATATTTGGCCCATCAACTTCTTTTGGTGAATACGCACTGTCATTACAGTTATATGAGTCACTCAAGGGATTGTTGCGTGGATCTTGTGACAATTTTTTCCATGTTGCTACTAAGAAGTTACAATTTGATGTTCACCCTTGTAAGGAACAACTAGAACTATTAGAGGCACATGGGGCAAAGATGATAGACCTGGAGGATGATGAAGTGTACCTATTACATGACAAACCTTTCAGGTATGGAAGAAAATTGGTAGTGAACGAGATTTCACGGGCAATAATAAAAGATCTTTTAAGGGATGCTAGGGATAGTGACCTAAAAGATAATGGGTTCTCCGTTAAAGGTGTGTATTATCCACCAACTGGATTTTATAAGAGAATGGTAATTACATTAAGTAATGTCCTAGCAAAAATGAATTAATGGAAAAGAAGAAAATAATCCCAATCGCTACAAATTACGAACAGGGAAAGATCTTAGAAGAACTTATTGGCACGGATAGTGCAGATATGGTTTATATAGACTATGGATATGCAACACGACTCTTACCAAAGAATGATATTGATGCAAATTCATATCCTGTAATATGTTGTGCATGGTCATTGCCAGCATTACTTGATATATTGCCTGAGATACAAGGTAAGTCACCTATAATCCATACTCATGATAATTCTATATCTTATGCAGGTAAGGATGGGTTGACTGTCGTGTCGGATTCTCTTATCAGTGCTAGTTATGAGATTATATTAAAACTTCATAAATTAAACTATGTTGGATAATTTAAAAATTTGGTTGAGCAGAATCTTTAGGCTTCCAGTATCAAGAAAGGCAATTCTTAATCGAGTAGTAAAATTGTATAAGGGGAAAACTGATGGATTGTGTGAAGCATTGGAGTGGTCATTGATAGATTATGGGATCTATCTTCATGCAGCTGATGTTTTTTCTGAATTTCTTACTCAAGAGAATGCTAAGGGATTTGGTGGTATCCTTCCTGGTTTTTGGTGGCCAAGAAAAGACTGGACGTCTGGAAGATCAGAGTTCCTAGATTGGCTAATTGAACAATATAAGAATGATAAAACAAACCTAAGAAATTATGTTCAAAGATAATTGTCCTTGGGGAGCTGATGTACCAGAGGCACCTTGGAATAGAACAGATGCGCCAGAGGAGAACTTTAGTGTAGCCATAACTCAAGTTTTGGTCAAGGAAACGGAGATTATGACTAATGATTATAAGTTAATACCTGGCAGCGAGAACCGAGATACTGATAATACAGATTGGAAGAATGCTTATTACAACAATGATAAGTATACTCCCCTGGATTTGATCAATAAGTTCAAGGAACTCTTAGAGGAAAATATTCCAGATAAAAAAGTTGATCGCAAGAAGCATTTTTTATACAAAAAGCTTATAAAAGAATGCGATAACTGGAAAGTAGATGATCTGAATTTTGAAAGAATAGGGGGATAATATCTCCCTTTCTTTTTTTTTCTTCTCAGAACCACTTAAATCCTTACTACTGTAATAAAGTCGGGCCTTTAGCTCAGTAGGTCAGAAGCAACACACTCATAATGTGGAGGTCGTGGGTTCAAGTCCCTCAAGGCCCACTTTATTTTTTATTTTTATAGAAACAATAACAAATTAAGAGAAAAAAATGATTACATTAACTTTCAATTTTTGGTGGATTCCAATTATAATTATTGTATTGTTTGGAATCATCGTATATATTAGAGCATGTGCCTATAAAAATGATAAACTCGGTTTTTGCAGATTCTTCGGTTTCATTGTTCTCATTGGCTGCATATTATTGGCGGCCGCTATAGGAGGGTTTACGATTTGGTGAAGATGAAATATTTCTACAGCGATAATAAAATTATTAGTATTTTATTAAACTATGAATAAAACAGAAATAGTTGAAAAAATTCAGTCAAAGGTTGATTATAAGGTCGGAGATTGGGTTGAAACATGTAATTTTCTCCCAGGCATAGTGCAGAGCATTAGCATAGGGTATGTCAAGAGAGAGGACTATGTGAAAGATGTAGTTGAAATATTTTACCCTCATATGGCTTTTGACAAGAAATATGATGGGAAATATTGTGGAGGAAGTATTTGTTCCGCCGATAATTGTGGAATACATAAAATCACTTCAGAATATGCCTGTAAACTCATGGCATTGGGTTATGATAGACTTAGTAATCTTTGGGAAAGAGCTTGTGAATATTGGAAAACTGATGATAAAAAAGCATGGAAGGATTTTGTAGAAGAAGAGTATAAAAAAGTATTTGAAAGAGCAGGCCAATAGTGGCTCTGCTTTTTTATTTTTCCCTTCAATGCCTTAATGATAAGAGATAATTAAAAATAGTATTAACTTTTTAAAATCAAAAAAAAATGTCAAACAAAAACGTTACGGATAGCGTAATTATCCGTGTTTTAGAAAGCAAAACCGATGTGTATGAAAAGAGAATACGCGATTTGGAGGAACAGCTAGAGAGCAAAGAGAGGGCTATTCAGGCTTTTAAAGTGTGGCAGAAAGAGTGTAAACGAACAGTTGCACTCGGAACTCTAGATGATATCATTAAATTCATCAGTAAGTCTGTTGAAGATAGAAAGGACACAGTTGTCACGCTCTTAGATGAGTATGCAAAAGCGGTTAGCCTTAATAAAGACTGTAAAAAGAAGACGTTAAAGCTTATATATACTTTAATAGCAGTCAATTGTAAGGAAGAAGGTCTCCTGAATTCTTTGAGGGAGGCTGCTAATAGAGAAAAAATAAAATAAAATAGAGAAGTCATTGCTAAAAAGAGGTTGAGGTTTAGGCCTCCCTCTTTTTTTCATCTCAAATCCCTTTAAAATCTTATAGATAGATATAATAATTAAAAATAAAAATTTCAAAGATCATGAAAATTACAATTACTAGAGCATTAGCAAAATTAACTTCTTTAAAGAAAGAGGTAAAGAAAGACATTCTCACTTATACACCTACAGCTGTTCAGCACGGTAAGATCTTAAGATCTCCTCATTCAGCTATGACAAGAGAAGTGTTTGAAGATAAGGCGAAGAGTGGTTTCCAATCACTTCATGATAAGCTTAGTTTAATCGAAAAGTTAAACAAAGCAATTCTTATCTCAAATGCTACTACTGAAATCGAGATAGCAGGTGTTGTAATGACAGTTGAACAGGCTCTTCTTATTAAGAGGGAAGTTATTCCTTTAAAGGAAGATATGCTTAGTAGGTATAAGTCGGTCTGGACTGAAACTCGTAAATCCTATGAAGCTGCGCTTAGTGAAAATGAAGCGAAAGTAGAGAGGATGATTAGAGATGCTGGTGATAATGACCAGAAGAAGTCCAGAATTGATGCAGAGACTTACGTAAATCAGTCTAAGGCAGTGGATATTGTTGACCCACTAAAATTACCTGATGTGATTGAGTCTCTAGAGAAGGAAATAAATGACTTCAATCTTAATGTAGACTATGCTCTCAGCGAGAGTAATAGTACTACATTCATTGAGATTGATTAAGTAATATATATTCGATGTCATATCGAAAGTGGGCAAAAATAACGCCTTCTTTTGTGTCAAGAAGTGAAATAATGATACGTTATGTAAATCGCAAACTTACATTGTTAAATCACTTCAAAGCTCAAAGGAAAAAGCTCAAAGCTCAAAGATCAAAGTTTAACTGTTCACTACAATTTAACTTGGTGGAGTTATGACTGTCGGTAGTGAACATCAAAGCTTAAACATGAAAGATCCAAAGCTTTACAAAATCCCTGAGTTAATTCATCATGGCAACATGTAGGAGTTTTGCAGTTATGCCTCCGCTTACTTATACAGGGCTGATATGACATTGAATTTTGAAAAAAAAAAGAGGTTGAGAATAAAACTCAGCTTCTTTTTTTTTTATTGGCTCATCAAAGAGCCGCGATTTTACTCAAGAGGCGGGTTAGTTTTGAGTTATCCACCTCCTTCACTGCATGACTTCCTTGGAGGTCACACAATGCCAACTTCGCTAGATTTTGGATCGTGCATCCCTCTGGCATATCCTTAGCCAGCTTCTGAGCATCCTCTACGGATCTCCAGAAAAGTGGCTTGATGTGGTTTTGAATATACCACTTTATTTCCTCAAAGTGAGGATGATCACGTGGTATAAACTGATTTAAAATCTCTCCACCCACTTTTGCGTGGTTTGGGTAAGACCAGTCCCCTTTGCCATTGCGGACTGATGTCTTAATTTTTCCAATATCATGGAGAAGGGCAACTAATTGCATGGTTTTATTGCCCTTGAATATTTTTCTTGCTGCCCGCCATACTAAGATTGTGTGTTGGTAAGCATTTCCTTCACGGTGGTATTTTACGTGCCCACCAATACACTTTAATACTTGAAGGCGTTTGATTACCCTCCTTGTTGTGCATCTTTTCATACACAGACTGACCTATAGCTTCAAAAGCCCCGGACGTCAGATCCCGGTAATTTAATATTCTATTAATAAGGCATTAATAATTGGAAGGGAAGGAAAAAAGAAGGGAGGACTATGCCTCTACCTTCTCTTCCTTTGTTGGTCCAAGCAATGAAAGCAATTCTTCATACGAAGAGCATCCCAGAATATTCTGACTAAATTCCTCAATGTTTTTTCCTTTCATGGCTAACAGTTTTACCTGTGTGCCAATCTTAATCATTTCAAGAATATCCTCAGGATCTTTGCTATTCTGCTTACTGAAAAATTTATCTCTTAGTTCTCTCGAAGTATGAGCGGCCTCTTCAGCCTCCTTCTTTAGAACATTTAACATCTCAGTCTTCATAAACATGAAGCCGAGTAGTTGTTCAAAGTTTTCGTTCATAATTTTTTGCTTTTTATTGAACACTTAGTTATTTAACTCTATATATAAGGCATTTCTTTTACTTTGGGAAGGAAAAAAGAAAGAAAGGGGAGGACTAACTCCCGCATTCTCCCTCTACAAATTGTTTGATAGCCAAATCTATATCCCTCATAGACGTGGCCAAATTCACATTTTCTATAAATCGCTGAAGGTCTATCCCATAAAGGGCATCTAATTTTGCCCTTTCCTCGCTGCATCCCTCAGGCAGTAATTGATGTATTTCTTGGTTTGCTATGCAAGAAATTTTTTCTCTTTTTTCTTTGAAAATTTCAAATGTCGCCATTTTTCTTTTTATTTTTAAGTTAATAATTATATATATAAGGCTTTAAGGGGAAAAACTCACTTGAGGACCCCTCTATTCTTTACCTATGAATATAAATTTAAAGTTTAATGTTGAAAAGATTATTATTTATTATACTTCTTGCATTGTTTGGGAGTTCTATATATGCTCAGAATACATACACAAAGCAATATGAACTGTCAGGGGTAGAAGAAGTTGATTCAGGAAAAATCAAAAAAGCCACTGGATGCGTTAAAGTCAAGTATAACAATGATTTTAATGTAGTGGAATTAAAGTACATAGTGAATCCAGAGTCCTACTGGCATTTGATTAAGTTGGAAGATGTTATCCTAGAATCTTCTCCTAGGTCTTTTATCTGTAAAAGAGAAGATGATATTATTTTTGAAATAAAGGAATCCGGAGACGGATATTCCTACATATTAATAAATTATAGTAAAATTAAAAACAAAAACAATGAAGCAAGTAATTAAACCTGGTATGGAGTATATACCAGAAAGAGAAAATGTTCGTATTTTCTTAGCGGGAACAATCGACAACGGTTCTTCCGAAGATTGGCAGAAAGAGTTAACAGACGCTGTAAAAGATGATGCCCCTATTACATTCTTTAATCCTAGACGAGATAAATGGAATCCTGATGAGGGTGAAGAAGGTCTAATTAGGCAGATCAAGTGGGAACAGTATTATCTGGATAAGGCAGATGTTATTCTACTGAACTTCGTGGGTAGTAGTAAGTCTCCAATTAGTCTATTGGAGTTGGGTATCTATTCTCAGACTAATAAACTTATCGTTCTTTGTCCAAAAGAATACTATAGGTTTATGAATGTAAAGCTAACTTGTGAGAAATATGGTATTCCACTAGTTGAGTCTGATGATTGGGCAGATCAATTAAATGTACTCAGTCAGATTCTGGAGTTAGAAGGCCCAGCATTACTCGTTAAGCCAGAGTACCTTGAGGATTCCGTTGAGGAAGAGAATGTAGAGGAAGGAAATAATGATGAATCTGGAAAAGCTTAGCCTATACCTTAGATCTTGTTTCGCAGGTATATGTATAAGCTTAGGTTGTATAATATATCTTAAAGTTGGTGGAGTTATTGGGGCCTGTCTATTCTCGATAGGCCTCATCTCCGTCGTAAGATATGAACTCGACTTATACACTGGTAAAGCTGGATTTATCAATCTCTTAGGCTTACCTGATTATGCTTACCTAGGAAGAGTTCTTTTGGGCAATATTATAGGATGCCTAATAGTAGGACTCTTAAGTAGATTTGCATTACCTGACTTGATCGAACCTGCTCAACATATCATTGAGACTAGGGTAACAAAAGGTCCATTAGCAAATGGAATACTTGGAATTGGTTGTGGCATGTTAATGACAACCGCAGTATTATTTGCTAAGGCGGATGATGATTATGTACCACTTCTCTTTGCGGTTCCAGTATTTATCTTATCTGGGTTTGTACACTCCATCGCAGATTCATGTTACTTCGTAATATCTGGAGGACTTCATTTCTTTACTTATGTATTGAATTACCTCTTTATAGTAATCGGAAATTTTATCGGATGCAATGTGTACAGATTTTCTAAAAAGCCTGATGAAATCAATTAAACGTTTTTTGAGATTAGGCCCAATTGAAGATTATCCAAAGAAAGTGAAAAACCTTAAGCCTGGAGATGTAGTATTTGGACTAGATGATGGAACATTCTTAGGCACAAGAACTAGAGTTAAAACAATTAGCGGTGATGGTGGAATTTTTAAAGTTTCATTTGAAAATGATAGTCATAGCTTCTCCGTTGATATTCCAAAAATCTCGGGGAATAGACTAGCATACACATCACAAGAACAGCTTAATAATTATTACAAGTAATATGATTTATCTTATCATTGGTTTAGTAGTTGGCTTCTTCTTAGGCCAGCGTTTTTCAGATGTATCTATTAAAGATATTTATCTAAAGATAAAAGAAAAAATTAAGAAATAATGACAGTAGAAGAAATTCTCAGGCTCGAATCGTTATTAGAAAAACGAGGCTATGTAAAATCCTCAAGTAAAGGGCTTAGATTAACTAATGAAGACCATTACTGGTATAAAGGGTTTGGAAGAAAAGATAATCCTTATGAAGAAGGAAGAGCACAATACCAAGTGTTCTTTGCCATATGGGATTTTGAGAAATATCAGAGGGATGCGGGTTGGAGTTATCAAGTTTATGTGGAAGTAAGTAGGACTGTCTCTGAACTTGTTAAAATAGTCCTGACATCTATTGATAGTAGTTCTACTATTGAAGAAGTAGAACAAATGGCCGAGAAATTCTTTAAGTTCGTGGATGAGAATTTTTCTATAGGACAAGAATGGATATTAATTAATAATAAGAGTAATCCTTGATTTATTCAAGGGTTACCCTTTCTTTTTCATTATGGAAGAATATATAAAATATTTTGAAACTCAAGAAGAGTATGATGAGTATGTAACAAGTGGAAATATGAAAAACCCCAATGTATCTTATTGTGAAGATGTTAAGGATGTGCATTATAATCCTTGGACTTGGGCTGATGAATATTTTACCATTGAAGCACTTGAAGATGGTGATATAAAATTTGTATTTGGTAGTGGAGTAACAATAAACGACATGACATCAATGTCATATTCAACTGATGGTGGTAAAAATTGGATTTTAATTGAAAACAATAATGGTAAAACAAGTGATTTGGAGACTACCGTTTCGGTTAATAGTGGTGATAAGATATTATTTAAGGGAATTGGAAATACAATGTGCCATATTGAAAATGGAACTATGCCGATGCCGCCTTTTGGTAATATGTCTCATTTTGAATCAACAATTAGGGTGAATGTTATGGGAAACATAATGTCTCTTGTGTTTGGTGATAATTACAAGAACCAATACAGCCTTGAAAATAGACCATATTGTTTTGCTTATTTATACACTAATGTACAAGGTAAGATGTTGAATATTATTAGTGCCGAAAATCTAATACTTCCTGCTACTACATTGGCAAATCAATGTTATCAAGGTATGTTCAGTGGTTGTAAAAATTTAACTACCACACCGGCAATACTTCCTGCTACAACATTAACTGATCATTGTTATAATAATATGTTCTATGGTTGTACAAGTTTAACATCAGCACCACAACTTCCTGCTACAACATTGACACAATATTGTTATAGTAGTATGTTCCAAGGTTGTACAAGTTTAACATCAGCACCACAACTTCCTGCTACAACATTGACACAATATTGTTATAGTAGTATGTTCAATGGTTGTACAAGTTTAACGTCAGCCCCACAACTTCCTGCTACAACATTGGCAGATGGTTGTTATTCTGATATGTTCAGAGGTTGTACAAATATAACGTCAGCACCTGAACTTACTGCTACAAGTTTGACAAGAAGTTGTTATTCTAATATGTTCCAAGGTTGTACAAGTTTAACGTCAGCACCTGAACTTCCTGCTACAAGTTTGACAAGAAGTTGTTATTCTAATATGTTCAATGGTTGTACAAGTTTAACGTCAGCACCTGAACTTCCTGCTACAACATTGGCAGATTATTGTTATCAAAATATGTTCAGGGGTTGTACAAGTTTAACGTCAGCACCTGAACTTACGGCTACAACATTGAAAAATTTTTGTTATCAAAATATGTTCCAAGGTTGTACAGGTTTAACGTCTGCACCTGAACTTCCTGCTAAAACATTAGTATCTTATTGCTATCACTATATGTTCCAAGGTTGTACAAGTCTTAATTACATTAAGGCGATGTTCACAACAACACCTTCCTCAACATATACACAAAATTGGGTAGATGGTGTTGCTGCAAGTGGTACGTTTGTTAAGAACAGTGCTGCAACATGGAATGTAAGTGGAGTTAATGGTGTTCCAAGTGGCTGGACAGTAGAAACAGCAACAGTATAAATTTAGGAGAAGACTAGTAATAGTCTTCTCCGTTCTTTTTCCTTTAAATCCTTACATGTGTATTATTATAAATAAAATTTTAAATATTATGGAAAAAGCAGTAAAAGAAAAGAAAGGATCTGTAGTAAATGACATGTTAAACATGTGTGTTATCTATGCTTCAGATTTTGTAGAAAGAATGAATGCGGCTTCGACTCAGTCAAAGAAAGCTGAGCTCCTGAACAAAGTAGGTTTTGTAAATACTATTGAGTCCGTTAAGTACAAGGAGATGAGTGCGCTCTTTAAGAGAGCAGAAGGTTTTTACAAAATTCTCAATCCGATTATTGAGGGTAATTCCCAGGCTTTTTTCGTACCAGCGCAAGGTTTCTTAGAGGTATTGAAGAAATATGACCTTGTATGTGGTACATTCAAGCAATATAAGGGCGATGTTCCTTTAGAGAACTTGGAAATAATTAATGATATTCAAGATAAGTACATTAGGAATTACTACCGCTATGACTTCTACGGCCTTGATTATCGGACTGATATGGTAAGTGAGATTCGTCCGCACATCAGTCTCAGTAGTAGATGTAGTAGCGCTGATCGGGATTACCTGGAGAGCTACTTTGTAGATAAAGATTACTGTGAGCTGGATATCATGAAGGATCTCAATCGATTCCCATTCCTGGGTATGATAGATGATTTTGACGATGCCGCAATTGAACGTAAGATTAGGACGCACCTCTTCAAGAAGACTGCAAATGTATTTCAGCGCATATTTAACATATCCAGTTTCTTTGAGAAGAATGCTACCATTAGAACTACGACTATGACAGAAACAAAGGATAACCTGTTTATCTGTGCGCCAAGAGTGGATATGGTACCTAATATCATAGAAGTAAAGGCTAATGTTGAACTGGAGGTGGTGAAGGATCCACTTATTGTATCTCTTGTCAAGACTAATGATATCAAGGGAGTTGTAGTTCATACTGGTTGGGGTATGGAAATCAATACAGATGAAATGACCAGAATGAAAGATGCAACTGGAAATTTCATGAGAACTTTCAAGGACTTCGAAAAAAGGTTTTGTATTAAATGATTAGTGTTATGGGATATTTTAGTAAACTGATCAAGAGAGCTCCCACAATGGATGTGGCAGATAATCTCTTAGTTAAGAGTAACAAGATGTTACTCGGATTAGTGGAGCAGATGAGAGAACTGGTTCTTCAAGCGGAGAAAGTAAAGCTTATCCGTGAACTAGGTTTTACTAACTCAGAAGAATCCGATAAGGTAAAGAAAGTAATAAATCTACTTGAAGAGATTGAAGAAACCTATAATATTCTGAAATCCCTGACGGATAAAAATGATGACACATTCTTTATTCCATTTCAGGTTTTCAAGGATATCCTGAAAGAATACAACCTTTTCTGCGGAACTTTTGACAAGTACAAAGGAGACATTCCACTAGAGAGCTTGAGGACTATTAAGAAAGTCAAGGATAATATGGATAAAACGAGCCCATATATCCCGGCTCGAATTGATGTATGTGATAGAATTGATATAATTATTCGTACATTCTATTCATACCAACAAAGTCCAATTACTGATGAGATTAATCAGGCATTCTTAAATGGTAGACTTTCATCTATCTTAATGGATTTTCTCAGATTACCACTATCAGATCATAATCTTCCGCAAGTTTATGCCAATATACAGAGATTTATTTCTGAAACGGCCTATGCTCATAATCTATATCCAGTTAATATGCACCAAACTATCAATATCAATAAGAAGAATGTCGAAAATCTTCTTATCTGTGCACCCGCTGATAAAATGAATACAATGGTGGAGAAAATAACATTCGACGTAAAAGAGGTTAAGCCAATAACAAAGGACCCACTGATAATATCAATTACTAGGTCTTCTTCGGGGGTCATTGTTCATACAGGTTGGGGTATGGAAATGAACTTAGATGTTGTAAAGAGATATCAGGAATCAACTAAGAGGTTCTTAGAAAAAGCAGAGCCTTTTATGGAGGGAATGAAACAAATCGTATGAAACAATTTCTTGTAAAAAAGCCAATTAAGACGTTTAAGATCGTTAAGCTGTTAAAGGATAATACATTTGTCCCTTACTTCTTTAGCGATTCTATGAACTACAAACTTGGCGAGTTGTATGAAAAAGACGACTTTTCATTTGAGAAAAAAGACGCCTACTTTTCATATGACATGAAGAAAAGAGGTTTTTGGATAACAGATACTAAAATCATTACATTTGAATTACTATTAGGCTTTATTCCAAATCTGTTTACAATATTTACTTATAGGAAGCATCCTGGCTCATTTGACCTTGCTATTCTGGAGTGTGAAATCCCAGAGGGATCTTATGCTACAAATATAGGGCAGGGAAAAATAGCTAGTAATAAGTTAAGAGTTAAGCACATAATGTATGTGTTGGACTGGGAAATCTTCTGATAGAAAATTTGCGTTTAAACCAGTAGTGACTTTCAAACTAGTGGTATTAAAAGCAAGTGGATTATTTTCCCCAATGTACGCTCTGTCTAACTTCTTCTATTACAAAGGAAGACGGTGTGATAGGGTTGAGTTAGTAGAGGAACCATCAGAACTGTTTCAAGGGCTAATTGATATACATAAAGGATATCATTCTTATTCTCAGGATAAAGTAAGATTTTCTGCAAATAAGCTAAAAATTATAACCAGCATAGATATACTTAATGCTGATAATAAACTGATCGATAAGATAATAACCTATATGGATATCAATGGTGAAATACGAGAAATATGTAATAAGGAAGTACTAGTATTCTTAAGATGTACTGTACCACAAGGATCACCTTATTACGAAAATTCTGATGGAGAAATAGTAAGCGAATTCTTGGATATAGAGGAAAGTTGGACTGTAAATGAACTTATGAAATATCATGACTCCAGAAACTAGATATAAAAGTGATAGAGAGAAATATCTGAAAAAAGAAGAACTAGGTTATTCAACTATAGATGTTGAATTTGGGCCTAATTATAACATATATACTTTGAATTTTAAGGATAATATTGTCGTAAATCTTTGGATCTCATTAGATGATGATACAGAACCAGATGATGAAGCCATAGCATCTTTTGAGAAGAATGGAGTTTTAATGAGAATCCTCCCAGTGAGGTTGAAAATTCTATCTTCATTCCTAAAAGAGAATACGACAACGCTCAAAGAATATATTAAGCCGCAAATAAAAGAAAAGATTGAAGTAAAAACTAACATCCTATCAAAGGAGGGAGAAGAACCGGAGCCTAATTCAGGACAAGAAGAACTTCCTCTCCCAGAACCTAAGAAGGTTTATCACAAACCAAAGATGAAGGTAAAAAAAGATACTGGCTTCATTGGACTAGTAAGAAATCTTTGGAAAGCATGGATAGGATAAAAAAGAAAGGGAACCCCATTAAGAGGGGCTCTCTTTTTTTATTGTTCCCGTCCACTTGCCTTTGGCGGTAGTGCCAGGAGTTAAGATATCAATTCTCCTAATCCATCTGGGATTCATTCTATCATGAATGGTATATGTTCCATCTACGGAGCCAGTACCTGTTAAGGTAATTCGGTCTCCATACTTAAAATGTTCCAGAAGATCAGGGGATATTGCTATCCACTTTTCCTTCCCAGTCTTTATCTTACTACCATCGGCCGTAATAGATGGTGTACTATCACACTGCGGCCGAACTGGATTATACCTAGTTACGGTCACCCTAATTTCCTTTACCTGTCGTATGGGTACAGGCCTAGGGGTTTCCCTTAGCCTCAATGCGTCCTCACGACGTTGCTGAAGCTCTTTTTCATAATCATCTAGATCGACATTGTACAAGACTGTGTCGACCCTAAGGCCATAATGCTCCTCCTCATACTCCCGGAGCAAGTGGGAGCGGTGCTGTTCCTTTGCCGCACCGAACAGAAAGTATAATACTACTCCTAAGAAGAAGTAGAGTATTATCTTACCTATGTAGTCAATGACCACAGGGTTGTTAATAGGATTTTTCATAATTCTTAATTTTTTTTTTTTCGTTAGACATTTTCTTTATAAACTCTATATATAAGGCATTAATGGGAAGAACAAAAAAAAACACAGCAAACACTGTGTTTTTTCAATAGCTTCAATTGTTCCTCTATAGATCCCCAGCTTTTACAAGCTGCTCAAGGAATTGTTGAAGGTCAGGTTTTCTTGTAGGATTTCCGGCCATATCAAAAAGGCCGTATCCCCCAATATTAACTCTTTTGCCACCTACGATATAGTCACAAGAAGCAACTATATCACTCATATACGATTTATGGTTATCGATGTACTCTAAGGCTTTATACCTTACATCAACAACCATTCCGGCAAACTTACCGGAATTCGGAATTACCTCAATAATGTGATAGACCCGAGATCCATCATCATGCTTTGAAAATAAGTATTCCATAATCTTTTTTTTAAATTAAACATTAATTAATTATCTCATAAATAAGGCATTGATTATTCTTTGGGGAAGAAAAAAGGGGAGGCTTAGACCTCCTCTTTAAATTCGTTTATTACACTTAACAGAGTATCCTCGGTTTCCTTTACCAAGGATACTATGAAATTTTTCGCTTCTTTGTCATTTTCGACTTCTCTTTCTGAAATTTTTAAAACCTCTATCAGATATCTTAACTCATTACATTGAAAAACAAGATTAAGCATCAATAGAGATACTATATCTTTTTCACTTGCCTCATTTGCTACTAACCGCTTTTGAATCTCCTTTGCGGTTCCTTTGCACCTAACTCCAAGGTCTTTGGCCTTGAGTGCTAAATTTTTTAATACTTTTGTTTCCATCTTTTTTTGTTTTTTATAAATTAAACCTATATATAAGGCAATAACGACATTAATTAACATCTAGGGAAGAAAAAAAAATAATCCGAGAGGGATTCGAACCCTCGACCCCAACATTAAAAGTGTTGTGCTCTGGCCAACTGAGCTATCGAATTATATCTCATATATAAGGTTTTGAAGGGAAAGAAAAAGAAAGGGAAACAATCTCTGCTTCCTTTCTTTTCTTGTTGCTAGGTACTAGAATTATCCTATGTACTTCATCCGGAGTTGTTGTAAAACTTCCTCGAATGACCCATATTCTCTATACCTATAGCTCAGTTGGTTTAGTCTGAGTCTAATGGTTCCCCACCTTGACTCAAACTCGACTGTATCCCCTTCTACCTTGTTGTAAAACAACTCAATTGGTAAGTAAGACACAAACAAATTTCCTCTTACTGCAGCTTGGTATTCATCCAAGCTAGGAAAGTCTTCTATTTTTGGTTCTTCCAGCAGGTCAATGCCGTGGCAAGACCAGTTGGAGTCCTTAAGGTCCTTGAGGCCAGGTGTAGTACACCAAACCTCGACCAAACCTACGGAGTTTTCGAACTCCTTAATTCCAGAGATCTTCTGGTAGTGTTCGCGATCCTCCCTATATTTTTCACACTTCTTTTTCCAAACCTTATAGAAAGGAAGATTGTCCTCTCCCTCTACAAACGTGTTTGATGGGCAGAGTAGCCCAGTAGGGATGATGAATACATCCCCTGAAAGTACTTGTTCTACTTTTACTTCCATAATTCTTTATTGTTTTACTGTTGAACATTAAATTAATTATCTCTATATATAAGGCATTACTTTTACTTTGGGAAGGAAAAAAGAAAGATCCACCTTCACAGGCAGATCCTTTCATAATTCTCGAAAAATTCAACAATACATATGTGATCCGGAAGAGATTCGGACTCTTGACCTACAGTTTAGAAGACTGTTGCTCTATCCAGCTGAGCTACCGGACCATTATACTCTATTTATAAGATTTTAAGGGGATTTGAGATGAAAAAAAAAAAGAAGTGGCCATTACCACCCCTTTACTATGTTTATGCGAACAGGCATATTAAGCTCGCAATAAAGTAGACTATATGACAAACTACGTTAGTTGCAAATGCAGCTTCATCGTTATCCTTTGAAGCTTTTTGCCATCTTCGCCATGAAACAATGCTTAATACCAAGAGAAATATTCCAATTACTATTCCCAAAATATCTGTGTATAATAATTTCCAAATTACTATACCGATGGCAACTCTTCCTAGGTGTGTATTTGAAATTCTCTGAGGTGAACCCTCAATCG
>Ga0247609_10001156_pt1 | contig 32736 bp, 46 predicted proteins | sample 172DNAGHGlowgp2_FD_193487 | JGI IMG/M metagenome (GOLD analysis project Ga0247609, IMG submission 193487) | Sheep rumen microbial communities from Palmerston North, Manawatu-Wanganui, New Zealand - 1728 DNA GHGlow gp2 | ecosystem: Host-associated > Mammals > Digestive system > Stomach > Rumen ... | reverse complement strand
CCTCGCCTCCTTCCTTTGGTTGCAACCTAAACACAAACACCGTCTCGCCGTCTCGGTCTTCAAAGAACACATTGGTAAGCATCCTGGATGTGTACTTGTCGGTCTTGCCGCGCCGGATGACTGCAAGATCAAACGGGTAGCACATATATCCGTCACACGCCCTGGCGTTCTCGAAACACTCCCTGCAAGCACTCTGCCGCTCGTTGCACTCTTTGGTCATGCGGGCAAAGCACAGATAATGGATGCGCTTGTTGGTAACGGCCTTCACGACCTCGGTCTGCTTGCCGAACTTGACGGCATCGAACTCGCTCTTTTTGAGCCTAATCCTAAGCGGGGTCATGCCTCACCTCCTTCCACCTCGAGGATGAGGTCGCTCGGCATCGTCACGTTGGGACGGATGTCGCTCTTACCTGTCGCAGTCCACTGACGGACGTAGTCGTTGTCCTCGCCCAGATGGACGATACCAGCCAAGGGGAATGATGGTCTTACCGACCATGCAAGGATCGTGACGGGGAAACCGTCCTTGGTCATCACCTTGCCGTACATTTCGCCGCGCTCAATCTTGCGGGCATCCTCAATGTTGAATTGTCTTTGTGTCATAATCTAATTCTAATTATTAATTTTCAATAATGCTATCTAAAACTTGGTGGACAGTAGGGGAGTCGAACCCCCAGACTCGCTTTCGCTGTGAACAATCAATTTAATCCAAAAAACCAACGTTTAACTAATAACTAACTTGTCGCCCGCATCCAGCCTGTCCGTTTGGGGGATTGCTCCCCCTTGTGAAAATTGAAGTGCTTGTCAATTCGCCATTGCGCCTTGAACATTTCTATGTGGGACGCATCCCACGTGGTTCTTCTGCATCGCTATGCTCCCCAAACAATCAATAAAACTTTGGCGGGAAGTGCCGAATTGAACGGCTGCTCAAACCAATACTTACCATGCCGCATTGCCCATCGCGCGGCTCTTTCTTCCCGGGTGCCCTACTTGCATGAAGTAGGGCTGACATCGTGGTATCGAATATCTCTGCGTGGAGGCAACTATGGTAAGGGGCTTTCTATTTTCCCACTTGGTTAATATAAGTTGCTTATTCACGACCAGTCACGACTGGTGGGCTCTTCCGTCGCCGCTGCGACTCCCCTGTTCTTGATCGCTGAATCCGTCAGCTCGGTTATTTGTATAGTTCAACCAGTTTCTTGATTGTCTCGCCGCCATAGCTGTCTTGCGTCAGCTCGATGAATCGGAGAGGGGAATAAGTGTCATGTTCAACGTCGATGCCGTGGTCACGACACCATTGTCTGCGCCCCACCAGGCATGAGCCTGTGAGGGTGTTGTGCCAATCGAAAAGGTCTTTGGCCGGAACTGGCTCGTCGAAGTCAGGGAAACGGTCTTTGAACATCTGTAGCCGCTCCTCGATGGGAACAGACGTCATGTGCTTCTGAATCGCATCACGCTGGGCATCGTGGATGGTCTCTCCGTGAGCAAAGCTGTCGCCGATGCGGACAATGTAGCACGGTTCCCAGGTCATGTCTGCTTTCAAGATGCGGCCCTGAGCGACGTTGCCCTTGATGTTGTCAATGGCGGTTGGTACATCGTCAATGTTGTAGATGTTATCGTCGCCGACTTTCTTGATCGATAATAAAGAGCCATAGCCATAGCCATCGCCATAGCCATCGCCATAGCCAGAGCCATAGCCAGAGCCAGAGCCATCGCCAGAGCCATAGCCATCGCCATAGCCATCGCCATAGCCATAGCCATCGCCATAGCCATAGCCATCGCCATCGCCATAGCCATCGCCATCGCCATAGCCATCGCCATCGCCATAGCCAGAGCCATAGCCAGAGCCATAGCCAGAGCCATCGCCATAGCCATCGCCATAGCCGATTGTAAGGAATGACTTAATCAGTTCTTCCATGGCTTGATTGCTTCGATTGACTTGGATGCTTCCTCGCTGCACTCGTTGAGTTCAACAACATTGTCGCTCATGAACTCGACGGTGGTGACAGGAATGGTAACTTTTCCGCCAGTGATACCCTTTGCTGCGATGTCGGTTACTGACAATGCGCCATTCCAATAATAGATGCGGCGGGCATCCTTGAGACGCATAATCTCGTTGTCAATGTGGTCAAGAGTTCCGTGGAACACACCTGCACGTTCAATGCGTGCAATGATTCTTTTGTTCAATAATTCGGTGTTCATAATTGTTTTGTTTTTAGTGATTAAAATAAACTATCTAAAACTTGTGGAGAATAGCGGAATCGAACCGCTGACCTGCTGCGTGCGATGCAGCCGCTCTACCAACTGAGCTAATTCCCCGTTACCGCCGTGTCTCACGACAGGACGGTGTGATGTGATGTGATTACTAATTATTACCTCTCGCCTTTCTCTCGTATCCATACGAAATTGGGGCTGCACTTTTATTAACTTTTAATCAATCTTAGCTTATGAAAAAATTACTTACTCAGCTTGCGGGGAGTGGTGGAATCGAACCACCCATACTGAACATTAACATCAAATCAATGAAAACCTAAAACATTATGAATGAATATGAAAAAGAAACACTTTGTTGGCTGCCTCTCGGCAATTATCCTTTCTCCCCTCCATTTGTTATTTATTCAGCATCTTGTTGATCAGGACTGCCACATCGTTGATGGTGACGTTGCCGTTGCCGTCCATATCGCTGGCCTCATACGCAAATTCATCGTCGCCAAAGCCATTCAATAAGTAGTCAATCAGGAACGTGACGTCGGCGATCGTGTGCCGCTCGTCTCCGTTGACATCTCCCTTGAGATAGCCGACATACACAAGTACCTGCTTATAGGAATAGACGTTTGACAGGATGGCACCACGCTTGTCGCTCCCGCTATTGAACTGGGCATCGAAGACAACGTGACCCTTGCGGAAACAATCCTCTATCCATAGGTTGATTTTCATCACGCAATAGTGAATGCCCGGTTCCCACTTCACGGTGCCATAAGGCTCGTACTGGTTATCGCAGTTATAGTCATAGTAGCCGTCTATGGCGATGCTGCTGGAAACGCTCTCATAATACTCTCCCACGTTGAGGTTGGGAGTATAGCAATCGAACATTCCGTCCCTGTTGAGGTAGCAGACACTCAGTCCGCACCCAGCCTCGATGCCTCGCTGCTGGTACATCATCTTGGGCCTCAATCCACATGGCCAGACAAAGCCGACCCTGAAAAAGTCGCAGTAGGCATCCAACTGCATATCCACGGTGTAGGTGGCATAGCCGCCGAGCCTGTTGGGACGGATGCGGAGGGTGTCGTTCACGCACTCCGAAAAGTTGAACCAGTTCTCTGCATTAACACTCGTTGCTACCAGCAGCATCATGGCTGCGAAAATCATCTTCTTCATATTTTTGAGATTTTAATTTGTTTGTAAAAACCGCCAGTTTCTTTCGGTGCCTTTGGCGTAACCCCGTTACGACTTGGCGGCAGGTGAACGTCTATGAAAAAACTAACTTTATTGTCTCGATTTCTTGGTTGTCCTCGGTTTCTTTGTAAGGCTTGATAGGCGATCAATCATCGCCTGTTGGTCTTGGATTCTGCCCACGGCCCATTCACGGTGCAGTTTCTCGTTGTTATAGACCTTGGTCAGCTTGTCATACTTGTTCTCCAGTAGGGCCGCGTCTGCCACCAGTTTGTTCGTCTCTTTGCGCTCCGTCATGCGCTCCATGAACTGGAACACGTTCAGGGCGATGCTTGATGCTGCGATGATCAGCAGCGTGATTGTCATTGTCGTAGTCATGATTGTTGTTTATTATCGGTTCTTAAATCTTTCCTTCTTGCTCCAGCCGCAAACGCAGCTGTTCAATCTCGTGTGGCTTGAGGGCTGTCTTGGCTCTCTCAATCCGTTCCCGGTCCTGTCGCTCCTCCTCATGCCTTTCTATCACCTTGACACGCTCGTCGCTGAACTTCCCACGCAAGGCACGCATGACGCGCTGGATGTCCACGCTGCCGTAGAACTCGCCGTACTTGCCAGCCTTCAACCTCCACAGGAACAGCATTACCTCGGTGGCCTTCAAGTAGCCGAACTCGTCGCGGATCATCGTCGCCAGTTGCTTGAACTGGTTATCGTCCAGCTTGGTCTTTGCGCCAACAGCCGCGCACAGGTCGTGCAGTTGCGGGATGAGCCATTGTGCTGCGCTCCCTTCACCGTAGGCCGCGTCGATAACACACAGCATCGGACCTTTGCCCATGATGGCCCTGTCCTCGTTCTCAGCAACTGCCTTCTGTAATGACGGGTTGTAGGTCAGGCAGAAGTCGTTGAGATTAGAATGGCACGTCTGCAGGGCGTCTGCTTTCTGTTGCAAGTGAGGCCATCGCTTTGACGGCATCCTGGTCGAGCTTAGCTCTTGAGTCGCCTGGGTTACCAGTTTGTTGATTTTGTCCATTGCGTTTGATGTTTGCTTTGATTCTCATTACTGCAAGGAAATGTGACTTTGTCCATTCGTTGTCGGGTAGGTCCTGGAACTCCCAGTCGTTGAAGATTTCATCTGCGATGAGGGTGTATTGCTCGGGTGTTATGCCGACGCTCCGGCATCCAGCCTCGACCATCATGTCGGTCATCACTTCCTCGCGCATACGCGCGCGCGCCGTTGAGATATTATTCTTGTTATTATTCTTATTCTTATAAAGTGTATCAATTTTTGATATACTTTGGGCCAATTTTTGATACGCTGGTGTATCATTTTCTGATATACCCTGTGTCAATTTTTGACATACTGGTGTATCAATTTTTGATACACTGTCTTCGGTTGAGTGTGTCAATTTTTGACATACTTGGTATTCATTCCAGTTGGTAATAGTCGTGATTGTTCGTTGACCCTTTTCGGTCTGCCTGGATATCTCACCACTCTTGACCAACTTTGCCAGTGCTGTACGGATGGTGTTCTTTGATAATCCTGTCACTGATACAAGACCATCGAGGCCGATTTCAGTCTTGCCTTTGTCAGCAAGAATCAGCAGTGCGAGGAATACCGTTACCACACTTGGCTCGTGGAAGTGTTCCCACTCCAGCATGCTGCGATGTATCTTGATCCAACCGTTCATTTCTTCTCCTTTCTCTCTAACTGATTAGCAAGCCTTGTGGCCAGACGGCGGGCATTCACCGCCTTGAGGCTATCGTCGTTGCTGGACGTATGGGTAAGATAGCGCAGTAATCTCACCGCCTGGTCACGCTGGCTGTTGCTAATCTCGATCATGCTAATTCATGATGTTCTTGCTCATGATATTCATTGCTTCAAAATTCGAGTTTCTTGCCCTCGGTATCGTATCCCAGTGAAGTCAGCGTCTTCTCTATCTTCTCCTGTTTCTTACGCAGCTTGGCAGCAGCACGGCCGCGCACCTCGCCGTCATCAATACCCCACACCTCGACAAGCCGCGCCTGGCATTGCTGCAGGGTCGGGTAGTAGGTGACACCGCTGTCGCTCAACTTGCCGCGCAACCACTTGCGGATAATTTCTTCACGGCCCTCGCCGGTGTTGTGGGCCTTTGCATATTCAGCCTCGCCGTTGGCACGGCCGGTGATGTCACATCTTACGTTGCAGGGGGCTGAGTTGAGGAGCAGCGTCAAGAAGATTTCCCACTCCACATCGGTCAATGGTTTCCAGGAGATGGTGTTGAGGTCGAAATCGGCAACGGCATTCCTCATCTCATTGGCGATGTCGCCCTTGTTCTTATCAATGTTGGTGTTGTAGTCTCGCACCAGCTGGGCGACCTTGGCGGCCTCGGCATTGTCCTTTTCCTCTGCCTTGCGTAAAGGGAAGCACTTCACGTCAACACGGGCACCACGGTAGTCATAGTCAATGAGCAGCACCATGTAGGCATCGCCATTGGCAAGTTTCTTCTTGGTGTCTTCTGCATCAAGTTTCAGGTTCTGCCAACGCTCGAAGTAGTTGGCCGCGTCCACGATCAGATAGCCCTGGTCGATGCAGTACTGCTTCAGTTCCTTGGTGGTGTCGGTATTGCCGTAGTAGTTGTCGCTATGGGCAAGCACCATCTTGCCGAAGCTGGGCACCTCGTCCTTCTTGACGAGTTTATCGCTGTGCTTGTCGATGATGTGCTTCCACCAGTCCATCCGCTTGGCGTTCCACCTCACGCGGTTGGTGCAGCATGCATCCTCCTGTTTGACCTTCATGTCGTTGAACAGGCAGCCCTCGTTGGCGCTGTTGAACGGGCACTTGTCGCAGGTGTATAGGCACGAGCCAGCGAAGTCTTTGTCCCAGTCTGCCGAACTGATGCGCTTGAACAGGTTGTCGGTAAAACTCTCGGCATCGTTCTTGGTGATGGGGTCGAGGTCTTCCATGTCCTCATCCTCGCCGGGCTCGAACTGCTCCAGGAACTTTTTCTGGTCTTCCTCGGTCAGCTTGGCGACATGGATAGCCGCGCCGATCTGCATCAGGCCCTTGCTCACCCACTGCTTCATCTCGGGCAACAGGCCATACAACTTGATGCGCTCACGGATGAACTTAAGCGACTTGCCGAAGCGTGCGGCGATTTCCTCGACGCTCTTGCCCCTCTCGTAGAGCTGGGCGAAGGCGAATGCCTCTTCTATCGGGTCTACATCCTTGCGCTGCAGGTTCTCGGTGATCATCGCGTCGAAGGCTTCCTCGTCGGTCATCTCTCGCACGATACAGGGGATGGTCTCGCTGCCGATGAGTGCCACGGCGCGGTAGCGTCGCTCACCGCATACGATTTCATAGCTCGTGACGGTACTCAGCACCTCGCTGGTCGCCCCGTCAAGTACATCGGTGTACACCGGTCTCACGGTGATGGGCTGCAACAAGCCTTGCAGCCTGATGCTTTCGGCCAGCTCTTCAATACCTGCCTGGTCGAAGGTCTTCCTCGGGTTGAGAGGGGATGGCCCGATTTTAAGCAGGGAAATGTTCTGAATTGTCTGTTCCATGTTGAATTATTGAATTATTGATGAATTAATTATTATTGACCTCTCGGCTCGGTCGTTGCCTCGGCCCGCAGGGTGGATTCGCACTCGCCATCTTCCCGTTGCCGGGTGTTCTGCTCTTGAACTACTGCGGAAGCCCCCATCGCGGGAAGCCTAACGGTTTGTTTTACTTAGATAACCCATCGCTTGGATGTTCATCTCTTCATTGGTTGGGATGCGTTCCCCCATCATCCAGTCCTCAATCTCGTCGCGGTTGAAGTACAGACGGTTGCCGCGTCGGTAGTGGGGAATGTCCCGTCTTGCGATCAGCTGGCGCAGGTACTTGACCGAATAGCCGGTGATTTCTGCCACGTCCTTGATGTCGAGCACGACCTTTGCCGACAGGGCCACCATGCCCTCAAGCCTGTCAAGGCGCTTTGCTATGTCATCAAGGGTAGTCATTCCGGCAATAGTTTTTTGCGGTCAAAGATATAACCCAGGATGAGGGCGATACCGAAGCACAGGAACGCTCCAACGCAGCTCAGCCATGTGGCCTTGACGGTGTCGAACTCAACCATCAACAGGATGCTGCCTGCGACGAGCAGGGCGAACACGAGGGCCAGAGCCATATAACGCTTAAATGCTTTCATGACTGGCCTCCTTTCTCGCTGACTCACGCTTGACGATCCTGTAGATGGTCGTCGGAGAATATATCTTGTGCTTGTGCATCAGTCGCTGCACTACACCAGTGCGGGGGTGTCCCTCCTCGATGAGCTTGGTATACTCCTCGAACACAGCCTTGTCTCGCTGTTGTTTCAGTGTTAAAATTTCGCTCATTTCTTTTCTCTAATTAAACTTATTTCTATATTTGCAATCTTATTCAAAAGGTTTATCATTTGATATGTCTTTTGAAATCGTTGCAAAATTAGGGCAATGTTCCGAAAATGTAAAACATAATCGGAGAAATGTTTGATTATTTAACGTTCATTAAAATTTCAAGGGTATGGGAACGACTATCAAAGAAAGAACGATTGAGTTCATTAAATATAAGAAAATCAGCGTAAAAGAGTTTGAAATCAGGTGCGGAATGTCAAATGGATATGTGTCTTCAATGCGTAAAGGTTTCGGTGCAGATAAATTGGGCAATGTTCTATCAGCATTTCCAGAACTCAATAGAGATTGGCTGCTGTATGGTGAGGGGGAAATGATAAGCAGCCCATCCCCGCCTCCCTTGGTTGTTGACACCCGTCCACGCCTTCCGATCAACACAACGGGAGGGCAGAACGAGGTGTTGGACGGGGTAGCTCTGGCCCAGTGTGAGCAGGTGCCTATCGTGCCGATGTTCCCGAACTACACCTTCACCATGAGGGTGACAGGTGAGTCCATGCAGCCTTACATCTACCCAGGCGACGAGGTGGCATGCCTCAAGATTGAGGAACCATCATTTCTCCAGTGGGGTCGCATCTATGTGCTGTTCACCTCACAGGGTGTAATCGTGAAGAAAATATTCGATGAAGGGGACGGCATCCGTTGCGTGAGCTTCAACGAGAACTACCCCGACTTCATCGTACCTAAGAGTGAAATCTATTCGTTTAACCTGGTAATCGGACTTGTCCGTCTTTGCAACTGATATGAGCACATTATTTTGGTTATTAGTTGCTGCCGCCGCGCTGTGGATTCTCATTAAACTCATATTGAGAAACTTTAAGGGGCCAAAAGAGGAGCACAACCCACTGATGGAAATCGACTACAACCTAGAACTTGAAGACGAGTATTCCATCAAGGGAATCAATAAAAGCGGTATTGATGATAGGTATCTCGGGGACTTTGAAGGCGCCGCTGTGGCATATAGGGATAACCCCCACGACCCCTACGCCGTTGGCATTTATATCAATGATAAGAGAATCGGTTGGCTACCGGCGGGCAGCGTCGGAGCCCATGTCGCCATCATGGCTGCTGGCGGCACGGTGAAAGCCTATGGCTATATCGCAAAGGCAAAAGAAGACGAAGACGATGAGAACGCCGGCAACGAATTCTACTACGGGAAAGTGAGACTTGATGTCTAAAGAAGGTCGGGCATATTGTCCACGGCCTCACGCTTGGCTTTGTCCAGGACATGGGCATATACCTGGGTGGTGGACAGCTCACGATGACCCAGCAGCTTGCTCACGGTATAGATGTCCGTCACGCCCAGCATCATCACGGCGAAGGTGTGGCGTGATGAATGGAAGGTAACATGCTTGTTGATGCCTGCACGCTCCACCCATGAGAAGATGTGGTTGCGGACCGCATGCCAGCTCATGAGCGGGAACACTGGCTCATCATCCGCGACGCGGTCGCCCATGAGCGACGCGGCCTGTGCCGATATGTCAAGATATTCCTGTCCCTTGGTCTTGTGCTGCCTGAAGATGATTCGGGTGTAACCGTCCTGGTGGTGTACGTCTGCCCAAGTCAACGATCGGATGTCGCAGTTGCGAAGACCCGTCAGGCACCCGAAAAGGAATGCCCGCTTCGTCACATCGTTGTCGCACGGCGTCTCCACGAGCTTACGCACTTCGTCCACGGTGAGATATACACGGTTAGTCTCTTCGTAGCCCACGCCCTTGATGCCAGCGATGGGGTTTGTAGTGAGCAGCCCCTCACGGTATGCCTGGTTGACGATGTATCGCATGGTCGCCACATAGACCGCCATCGTGTTGCGGGCATAGCCCTGCCGACCGATGTAGGTGAGGAACGCGGTGAACCATGCAGGGGTGATGTCCTCGAGCGTCATGCCGGTACGGCAGCATCCGTGGAGGATGGCCGCCAGGGCGACATATCTGCGCCGTGTGCTGCCTTTCTTGCTTTGGATTATAGTTGATACATATTCACGAAGTGAAACGCTCACACGCGCCTGAAATCCATATTGCCCGTTGCGGACCTCGACAAGCCGCTTGGCGGCGATCGCCTCGGCGAGTGCCACCGTCTGGCGGTTCGCCTCCTTGTCCTTGCGTCCGTGCTCGGGCACCAGGTAAAGTTTCAGATATTCGTATGTGCGGATGCCGCCGTGGTAGATGTCCAGGTAGAGGGTTGTGTTCCCGGATGCCAGCGTGCGCCGCCTCAGTGTTACGGATTGTTTGTTCATCGTTTGACAGTTATTTTGACCTTTACGGGCGCAAAGATAGCAACAAAAAAGCAACAAAAGCAACAAAAGAGCAACAAAAAATTATACACCGATATGGTACTGATATGGTACTTGGAAATCCCGCAATCCCCTTTCACACCCGCTTTTATTACCATTTCGTTACCATTTCGTTATATTTTCCCAGTTTTTTAGGGTTAAACATGATTGTTGCCGACAAAACGCTGACTGATAGTGTGTTGTCGGTAACTCCTTTTTTCTTTAGCAACAAAACAGCACCAAAAGTGTAAAAAAGCACCCTTTCGGGTGCAGGTCAAAATAATTCTACCATTTCCGTCTCACGACGTTGTGGCAAAGGTAGTAATAATTCCTGGACTGACAAAAAAACCGCCACGATCATCACTGACGGTGGCGGCTCCCTAATTAACTAATTAACCTTAAACCATTCCAAAACAAAAAGGCTGGTTCCCTGCATCCCTGCACCCGCCAGCCAACTTGTAAAACTAAAAACCCCTCCTTTCAAAGTAGGTCAAACAATGAAACAACTGATTAACACTCCTAAAATATCTTTATGCCGATGCCGATGCCGATATACGGCTCCCATGCCTTGCTCTTAAATCCGTAGCCGTAGCCACCCTGCAAGCCGATGGAGAATCTATTGGGAGGCTTGCTTAACGTCACGGTCTCGGTGATGTATTCGGTCTTTTGATAGACGTTGATAGAATCCAGGCTGGGCATATAGCCACTGACCCAAGCATCGTACTCCGGGGCGTTGTAGTGCTTACTCTCTATCGGCACTTCCACCAACACACTATCGTGCTGCACGCTGAATCGCGTCACCGTGTCGGTGGTTACACGGGTCAGCCACTTATACTCGGTTCTCACTCGTTCCACGCTCACAGGCTTGGGATAGTAGCGGGATACCGTGTCAATGACCGTCACCGTGTCACGCACGACGCTCTCCTTGATGGGTCGGTCATACACTCCCTTACACATAAAAAATCCGCAGATGCAGCCGATAACGAACCACACCAAAGCGATTAACGCTGACTTTTTGTCTATTGTCATAACCTTACAAGTTTAAAGTTTACCTTACAAGCTGGATGAATATCATAATAACCGCCACCACAACTGCGATGACGAGGAACATCATGCCGCAGCCACGGGTAAAGGCTTTCGCCTGTCGCTCCATGCGCTCATGTTCCTCGCTCATCATCCTGTTGTAGATATCCTCGTCCATGTCACACGATAGTTATGGTTATCCTCTCGCTCCTGTTGGCAGCTACCTTGAGCAATGGATACACACGTTTGAATGTCGCCCAGGAATTGATGACCTTGCCCACGACCTTGTTCTGCCCAACGATTATACAACCCGAACTGCTGTCCTGGTCAGTGCCTGAATGGATCAAGATGCCCGAAAAGCCTTTGACATTCTTGAGCCTCGGCACACGTCCCCCGCAGAATTCCTTGTACTGGGGTTTCTTGACAAACGTGCCGCTCACCGTGTTCATGTCAATCTCATAGGTGCCAGTCGGTATGGCGGTTTGATGCTTGACCTTGAGCTTGGCGATATTAGCCTCGGTCATGGATTGATCCAAACCTCTGTCTTTGTCCTCGATCGTGTCACACAAATACACCCATTGGCCGTTCTCTTTGTCTCGCCTGTACAGGTGACCGATGGTGTACTTGGGTTTGCGTGCCGTTCTAATCAGTTTCAGTTCCATCGTCTACCTTTGTTTTGCTCTGCATTTTATTCAACAACGCCTGTATCTGCTCGGTGGTCAATACCTCGGCCAATTGCTTGAGCGTGGCTGCGCTCTTGCGCTCGGCCTTGTCCTCGGCCTTCTCACGGATGCTTTCGGCCTGTACAAAGCACATCCATGCGGCTGCGATAAATGTTATCACAGGCACGTTACTGAGCAGCGTCAAACCTATCAACTCCCATAGGTGGCCGAAGAAAAGCAGCAGGTCAATCATGGCCATAATAAGAACCAGCGAGCCGTTACGCATCAGTTTCGTTGTGGTACGCTCATAGGCATATGAGGTTCGCGCCTCGCCCAATAGCTTGGCTTTACGCAGTCCGCTGGCAAGGTCAAGCATGATGGCGATGACCACGACCAACGCAGCCACACCAACCAGCAATGACATTAATTTCAATCCGTTCAGGTCAATCATTCTCCAAGCACCTCCTTAATCATAGTTGCTTGACAAACCGCGCAGCCTGGTGTGCAAGATGTACGGATACAAGCCGTCAGCCAGCATCTCCTGCCCGTTCTGGTTAAGGTGCATTGTGTCATAGTAGTGGAAGGAATCAACGCTTAGAAGGACAGAGCCGTCGATATACCTGACACGCTCAAGGTTTAGTCCTTCAACAAGAGCTTTCACCTCTTCACGAAATGCGTTCAGTGCGGTCACATAAGCCCCGATTGCGCCTAAAGCCGCAGTAGGCCCGATGCAGAAAATGACCGAATCCTCTTTCACAAGATGCTCAAGAAGTTGACCAAGATAAAGCCTATACCTTCCAATATGGCTCTGCTCAAGTGACGTGATGTTCTCCGCAGTCAGTTGTGAAGTCGTGTAATTTGCGGGGAATATTGAAAGAGCAGAAGATGCTGTTCCCATAGTATCCCCGTCCTTAATTTGGTTTGCGTCGTTTGCGCCGTACATGATTGTGACGACATCTGCATCTACCCTTGACCTTGGGATAGATGCGCCGAGGTGATTGATGCTCGCACCAGAAAGACTGATGCGATTAACTTCTGCACCAAACATTTTCGCCAGCAATATAGGATAGCAGTGGGGGCGATTTCCCTCAACGCTATCAGTGGTGATTGAATCTCCAAAACTAACAATGACATCCACAGGCTTCTTGATGCGGTGTCGGTTGGTTTCTACCCATACTCTCGGTTTGTATCCTTGAATTGATGTAATATACACATATCGGCTACCAGCAGGCGCAGTCGCTGTACCAGTTGCACGCTGACCATTGATGATTTGGCCGCCAGTAGCAAGCACCTTGTTGCCTGCATCACAAATGACGTAACCCCAATAGTCTTCATTATAAAAACCGATACCGTCATAGTGTAGCACATCGCCCTCGTAAATGTCAATCACAAAGTGGCAGGCATAAGTATTACCATAGTCACTCTGACCATTTAGTTTGCTAGGGTCGAATGACCCTCCAACTTGCGTGGTAGCCTTTGAATCAACGTAGTATCGCGTCAAATAAGCCGCAGACACGATGCCGCTTTTTGTAAGCAGTTTGTCGGCAAGCATAGCCAAGTCTGCATTGCTGATTTCGTCATCATCTGAAGACCCTGCGCCCTCAAAAAGCGCGTCAAGTGCATCCTCTACAGTGGCGGCATTGTTCTTGCCGTAAACAACCTTTTCGGCATCGGTGCCGATGATATGTCCGTCTATACTAATCTTGCTCATAATGTTATTCGGTTATTGGTTTGAAAACAACATTTTTATTTTTCCAACCATAAGTATTATTGGAATATTGGTTTTGGTCGGCTTCGTAGCTCGCAATCTGCCCGCTCGGGACAAATACTTCTGAAAGGTTCTGCGTCGTTCCACCAAGTGTGTCACCATAGATTTTTACCACACCATTGTAACGTAGTGTCAGCTTAGTAAGCGATGGGCAATTCTGGAGCGAATTGTTAGCCAACTCAGTCACTCCGCTTGCAATGTCAAGTTCGGTGATCGCCGTCCCATAGAAAGAATAATCTTGTACGTTTGTGAGTTGTGATGCGGCAGACAAATCAACACTGACCAAATTCGAGGCTTTATAAAATGCCCTTACGTCTATCATTTTGATAGGATATTGGTTCCCAGCAACGGTGATGTATTCTGGTATAGTGATATTTCCTGCATAGGTCGAATCATCCCATTCGCCTCCTTCTGGTTTAGCAACTGCACAATTATCAGCGACACCATTGTTTTGCGATGACCTGAATCTGTATCTCACATTGCCGACAATCTTGTAACTGTTGACCGCAGGTGCTGGCTCTTGCTCGGTCCAACCGAGGGAAACATTCTGCGACAATGTTGTACTTGCCAATGTGATTGAGGAAAATCCCAACGTGCCGCTTGCCACAGTACCCAATGCCGTTACGGATACGGTCACACCACCGCTTGCCATGACATCTGCTTTTGCCAATGATGATACGGTATTGCCGCCGACCTTTGCTGCGAAACCAGCAGGAACGGAGATGGTGACATCGTTCTTCAAGTTTGTGCCAGTCACGGTCAAAGTCTTTGCGACAGATTCTTGGTTTACCGCACTCTCAAACGATAATGTGCTTGGACTGACTGATAAGGACTGCGACAAGACCGTGCCAGTCAAGGCGATGACAACGGATGTAGCACCAGTGCTTGAGAGGGTCAGGGTGGCACTATGCGAACCAGTGTCACTTGCAGAAGGTTTATAGGTGATGGTCAATGTATCGTTGACCGTGCCATCGTTCTGCGTGAACGTGGACTTGGACAACGAGAACTTGCTTGCATTCGTTCCGCTCAATGCAGCCGTGATGTTTCCAGTGAGCATCACACCAGTAATCTGCAAGGTAGCGGTATTCTGGTAGCCGCCCACCTCGCTGATGCTGATACCTGCGTTGCTTGTTGTAATAGTCGGGCCAGCGTGTTCGGTGTACGTTGCAGTCACGGTCTTGCTCTCTGCACCAGTGCTTGATATGGTGATGGTATTGCCCACGCTGTCAGTACTGCCAGAATAAGCCACAGTGATGGTAGTCTCTGCAAGCGTCCCGTTAGTGGGCGACAATGTGAGGCTTGATGCACCTGCGCCACCGCCTGTTGAAAGCAACCAATTTGAAGCGCCTTGAGGCAAGGCAATCGTCACATCGCCCTTGAGGTTTGTTCCGCTGACCTTGAACGTGCCGCTCTTGGTGGATGCACTCATTGATGACAACGGAGTGACCTGCAATGTCGGCACGAGCCGCACGATGTTAAAAGTGTCGGTGGCCTCGTCGTAGGTCATGGCAAAGTCACCACTACCAACTACCACGTCAGCCAATGCCGCTGCGGTGATAAATCCCTCGTCATTGAGAAGTTCGCTGACCTTTGTCGGGATGTCGGCTGCATTAGCCTTGGAAGCGAGCCCCGTGTTGACCTCGGTCTTGGTGGCCAGACCACTCACGTCGGGGATGACACCCGATGCAAGGTCACTGGCAGGGATGCCCGATGCGGGCTTCTGGTAGGCCGTGTCGGCTTTGCCGAGCGAGGACTGCACGTCGCTTGAAAGGTCGGTCTTGGGGATGCCGCCCTGTGGCGGGGTGTAGCCGCCCTCGCCAGCATCATTGATCGCTTCTGCAATCTCGTCAAGGACTTCGTCAAGGTCGGCGCCCTCGAAGTTGTCGTTGTCAACCCTCACCTTGTCGGCTGCGGGGCAGATGTCGCGTCTTTCGCCGGAATCGACATCAGTGAATTTATCGATGAAATTTTCTGGTATTGCCATAACTATATCTCTAAATTGTTATCGTTACCGAATGAAGGAGCTGCAGCACCCTCAAGCACTACGTCATGGTTGTCACCGAAGTACACACGCCCGTAACCGAGCACCACGTTGTCGGTGTTGCCAGGACCGGCGACAATCTCCACCGGCAGGGTGATAGGGGTGCAGGTGTCAAGCGTGCCGTCGGTGAAGTTGTCATTCTCCACCATGTCAAGCACCCTGCACTTGAGCTGCCCGAGGTTGAAACCAGGAGAGTCAAAATAGACGTGGATCGTCGTGCCGCTAACAACGCAGTTGTTATACTCGCCGTTGATGTATGATGCCACATAACGGCCCTCGCAGTCATCCCAGCTGTCCACATAGAACACTATCATGAATGATGCAGGGATGTATGCCTCGCCGTTCTTGGTCAGCGACATAGTCAGCTTGAAGTCTGAATATCGGTTGACCTGCATGTCGGTTGTTTCTATCTGTATGCTCATATATTTATGTCTGTTTGTTAAACTATGTCCATGTGGTGCCTCCGTCGGTCGTTCTCTGAACCCCGCTGCTCGTGATACGGGCACCGACATTCCCGTTCATCACGGTGATACCGCTCGCGTTGAGCGTGGCGACCTTGGTGGATGCCGCGAACATGTCGGTCTGGTTGTTCGTCGGGTCGGTGCCACGGATATAGAGCCTGTATGTGCCGCTCGTGATGTTCCCGTACTGGCTGAACGCATAGGTGTAGTCAAACCATATCGAGACGCTCACGCTGTCGGCGTCCAGGAAGCGGATGATGAAGTTGCCGTTCCCGTCCGTATCGGCTTCTCTTATCGGGTCGGTAATAATCTGATACCCCTTTGTGCGTTTCGTCACATAGCGGACGCGCTTGGCGATCTCGGTGAAGCACCTCTCGTTGGTCAGCTCCGCGCCGCAATCAATAAGGAGATATCCTGTCGTGTTCGCCGCGCCGATCGTGATGTTCATCGCGGTCAGTTGTGCCGTAGCCTCGTCGGTGTCGGCATCCACATAGGACGCCTCGCTCTGATTTATGGTGTTGAACGCTACGCTTGACCAGCCGACATCCTTGACGATGACGTTGTACTTGTCTTCAACGGTGGCTGTAGGGCTCCCGCTGATGCGGAAACCAACGCCGTCATCGTACATCTCGCTCTTGATGAAGTCGGTATATAGGGCACCGAGGGCATAGGCATAATCGCTCCTGTCGCCCATCTTTGACAGGAACCTGCCGTCAAGCCCAGCGAGCACGGCATTCACCCTGCCCAGCTGGAGCTCGAGCTGCGACACCTTTGACTCAAGAGCCGCGACCTTCATGTTCAGCGGACCGAGGTCTACCGACGCTGAAGCACCGCCACCAGCGACGGCTGTAGAGCCGACACTCGCTTTCGTGCCTGAACCAGTTGGTCTGTTATATTTTGCGATTTGCATCATATCTTCTCAACGAGTTTAATGTCACACTTGCGCTTTTTAACGTCAAATTCCAGTTTGTCTGCGATGAACGAACATCCCAATGTCGCACTTGTGAAAAGTCCGAATGGCGGGAGACCGAACATCTGGCATTTGAGGGACACCTCGAACACCTTGGCGGGCGTTGAATACTGCTTGGTGAGCCTCAGCACCATCCATTCCTCTGCCCTGAGCGTTCCGTCGCTTACCGTACCCGATGCACTATGATAGTACACGACGGTCCTGGCATCAGCATTCAGCGCCGAATTGGCGATGCGGTTGACATAGGCATATTCGCCGCCGACCTTCGTGGCGACTGCACTGAAGTTGGGCTTCTTGTTGTCCCATGTGCAGACCTTGAACTCCACCTCCTGTGCCTCGCTCACATAGTCGGCGTTGACGATGTTGGTGTACTCGGTATCCGTGTCCATGGCACCGCTGTAGCTCGGGTCGCCGATGACAGCCTTGATCTTGAAGTTCTTCAGGGCTATCATGCGGGCAGGGTAGGTTGACGAACCGCCGAAGTCCATCGGGTTGAGGATGGTGAGCTTCGGTGTGCCGGTCAGCACTCCAGGGACGGGAATGGCGTAGCCCGTACCGTTGACGCCCATGTCCCATGTCACGGTGTTGACGATGTTCAATTCTTTGAACATATTGGCGTCTGCCCTCAGTTCCTCGGTGTTCTCCTTGACGAAGTAGAGCTTGAAGATGCTCTCGGTGGTGGTCCATTGTTCGCCGTTCCACCACTTGTCGCCCTGCTGCAACTTGCATCGCAGGTATGCACGCTGCTGCGAGATGTCCTTGCGCCCGGTGTTGATATCAATCTTCTCGCTGCCCGAGTCAATGGGATAGTTGCTGTTCTTGGTCGCTCCGTCCCAAAGGACACCGCCACTGATGATGTAGTAGGCATTGTTCCCGCCATAGAGCGCTGCTGTGTCGGCCAGCTCCGTCTCGATGAATGGATAGGCAGTCGTGTCATACATGTGCTCGGTGGGGGAGTTGCTGTAGTTCGGCTGGTCCTCAATGGGATTGACAAGCAAGATGTAATCGTCAAGGTCAAGCCTTGAGGCAGCATCTTCTTTTCTCGTGTCGGTATAGTCCTTGATATACTTCGAGATATCGTCATATTCCTTGGCGAGTCGGCTCCAGGGACCAACAATCAATACTTCACGCATCCACAGGATTTCGCTCTTGACCATGAATGCGCCGCTCAACGCCAGCGTGTCCGTGTAGCAGATCGTGCCGTAGTTTGCGGTCACATCGTCCCAGGTGGAGCCGTTGTACAGGTACTTGTGGCAAGTGATGGATGGGTGGCTCATGTACTTGATGAACACACCAGACATCCATGTGGGAAACTCGAAGGTGGCGCTGTTGTCAGCCTTGCCGTTGATGTCCACGAATGCAAGCATCTTGGTGTTGCTGTCGCCTGAAGCGTTACCGACTACATTCTCGACAACGTCACCGTACATCGGTCCACGATCGTCACCCAGGTTGTAGTCAGTTGTCCTCGGGCATTCCATGTTCGGGTCTGCCTTTGTGATGTTCGCCGCGCCGTCAAAGAAATCGGGAAGGATATCGTCATAGTCGTTGAGCGTACACTTGACGGTGATCTTGTTGAACACGTCACCCAGGCTCAGTGTCGCGCTGTTGTCGTAGAACCTTCCGCTGCCTATGGCAATGGGCGACATCTGCATGGGAGATGACACAGGCGCTGCTGAGCTTCCGATTGTATATCTGTACCAGCCGACAGGACCGCCGCCAGCCTTCACGGCATCATAGTCAATGAAGTAGATGTTGTTCCAAAATGCGACAACAGAGCACCCGATGTATTGGGCAATCTGCTCAAGCACTTCCTTGCAGGTCCAGGCAACGTCGGCATCTGTCTTCTTTTCGTCGCTCTTCGTGTCGTAGAAGTTAGATTCGCTTATTAACAGGTTATCCATGATACCGCCGCTTGTGCCTGGCACGCTGGAGGCGTCACTGACATAGAACATGTTATAGCAGTGGCACTGCTGGAGGATGTGGTTGACGATGCTCGAGAACGAGCAGACATCCCTGGTATCCCCAACAGGCGTGTATTTGATGTACTGCAAGGTGCTGAGCCCGTCAATACACTCGATGTCGATGGTCTCAATGGCTTTGTAGCCCATGTCATAGAGGTTGGGAGTGACATAGCCAGTCCACTCAACAACGTTGAGGTTGTTACGGAGCTCTACCTTCGTGCCCTGGGCAGTCGGCGAGTAGATATCGAACAGATATCCCTCGGTGACTACCTGGATTGTTGCACCTGTGCCCTTCATGGGCTTGTAGATGGTATCGTCACCGCTGTCCATCGTGGTGATGAACGGTGTCTCACCCAGGGTGATGTCGGTGACGGTGTCATTCTCTGCGTTGTAGGACGGAGACCATCCGGTGTATATCCTGACGGTGTGGGTCACGCCCTCTGAATCCTTGAATTGTCCTTGATATATCATGCGAGTTTTCCAGTTTTACGAGAATAATTGTTCAATACACCTTTCAGTTGCGAGCCGTTGATGACGAACTCTACCTGTCCCATGCCGCCGTTGTATACGCCTCCGTCAAGCATGCGGAACAGGCGCGACTGCTGGCCCTGTGTGAGTATCATCTCACCTGCATTGGCTCTCACATACATCTGGTCGCCGTGGTAGCTGTTGCCGGGAATGATACCACCCGAGGCATAGCCGCTCGATAGGCTCTTGATCTGTGCTATCATGGCAATCAGTTGTGCCATACCGGCGATACCGAATGCAGCCCAGCCGATAGGGCCGAGTTGACCTGCGCCCTTCATAGCCAAAGCGAAAGACAATGCCAGGTTGCCGATGGTCTGTGCGATGAGACCGCCGATCTGCAAGCCTTTGTCCTCCATGGCCGCGCCGATGGCACCGACAGCCTGACCTGCAGAGCTCAGAGCCGTGCCCATAGCACCGATTTTCCCCTTCGTGTCGCCAACCTCTGACTTGAACACGCTGATGATGTTTGAGATGTCGCCGAAAGTCTTCATCGTGAGCTGTCCCATGTCGCCCATGGCCGTGCCGACACCCTCATAGAGCTCGCGTGTGCGCTCAATCTCGTTGTTGAGTGATGTCTGCTGCTGGATGAGACGCGCATTCGGTGACAACGGGATGTTGACACCCAAATTCGTCTTTCCTGGCAGTGATGCCTTCTTGCCGGTAAACAGGTCCTTGATCTTGCCCCTGCTGGCGCTGTCAACGGTCTTGCCGAGCTGCGCCGTTGAGTTCTCGAACTGCTTGAGCGCGTTCTTTGCCTGGTTGATTTTCTGGTAGAGGTCTGCGAACTCTGCACCATACTTTGCGAGCTGTTCCTCGCTCAGCTGGGTGACATCCACATTCCCCTGGAGCGCGGCGTTGAGCTTGTTCAGCTGCGACTCATAGTCCTTCAGCGAGCCAGCCACATAGGACGGGCCGCTCTTGGTGCTGCGACCTGTCTTGCCGGTCTTCTTGCCGCCACCACCTGTGGGCGTGGGTGCGACAGGAGCGGGTGCGCCTTTTTCGGGGTTCTGCAGCCTTGCCAGTTCAGCGTTATATGCCCTGATGGCATTGTTGCGCTTGGCAAGTTGTCCCTTCAGCTCGTCAACGCTTTTCTCCCAGCCGGACACCTTGGTATTCCTCAACTGGTTGATTCGGGCAGCGAGTTTGTCGCCTTCTTCCTTCTCGATTTTCCGCTGTTGACGGAGCTCGTCGATGGTCTTCTTGCGGGCCTCGGCATCGGTTTTCCCCTTACCCTTCCAGAAGTTCTGCCAATAATCTGAAGTCTCTCTTACGTTGTTGTTGGTTAGTTGCTTGTTCGTGTCAATGCGGACATCGCTGCCGTTGAAACCATAGCGCATGAGCTGGGCTGCACCCTCAAGTGCTTCATTGATCAACTTGATGAACGAAGCCAACCAGCCACAACTCTCACCGATGGCGGCGGTCAGCGTCTCCCATGATGAGGACATCCTGTTGAGCTGGGCGTCCAAGGTCTTGCCGTTAACCTCTGCCTGGATATGTGCCTCGTTGGTGTCGGTCACCGCGTCGGTGAGGGCCTTCACCTGTTCGGTGGAGTCAGCGAGGATGGCGGCGGCGTTGTAGTTTCGCTTGCCGAAGAGTTTTACCATCTCGTTGGTGTCACCGATTCGGGCATGCAGGTTCTCCATCGCCTTGTCAAGACCCACGATTTTGGGGTTGAGGTCATCACCAGCCGTGGTGCCCATCACCAGCAGCACGTTGCGTAATGCCGTGCCAGCCTCAGCCGCGTCGGGCATGCGCTTGGCAAGTGCCTCAATGAGTGCCGTGCCCTGCTGGACCGACAGCCCTGCATTGCGGATGGCAGAACCGCATTTGGTGAACGCGGTGGCAAGATACTCAATGTTACCTGCACCGTTCTTGGAACCTGCAGCCAACACGTTGATGTAGGTCTCTGCATCCTCGGCGCTGGCTCCCATCTGGTTCATGATACCCGTCAGCGACTCGATGGACGCTTCAAGCGGCATGACACCAGCCTTTGCCAGCGTGGCGGCACTCTTAGCGACTGCATCCAACGCCTCTGGGGACTTCAGCAGTTCGGGCATCTTGGAGCCGATGACGCCGTATGCGTCCACGATCTGCGAACTGGAGATGCCCATCGCCATGGCCGTGTCGGTCGCCATCTGCTTGACGCTTCCCATCACTTCGCTGCTCAATCCTGTGAGCGACTGGAGGTGCGCCATGCTGGTCTCCAGTGCGCGCCCGTTGGCAACGATGTCGCCCATGGCCTTGCCTACGGCTGCGAATGCGGCTGCATAGGAGCCGAACTTCATCACGCCTCCAAGACCTGCACCGCCGAGCATCCCGCCGATGTTTTTCTTGGCCATGGCCGTCTGACGCGAGAAGCGGTTCACAGATGCAGTGGCACTGGCAAGGCTGCGGTCAAACCCCGCCTTGTCAATCCCTAATATGACTCGTAAATCAGCTTTAACGCTCATTTTGGTTCATCATTTTTTCTAGTTGTTTTGCTTTTTCTTCGAGCCGACGCTTATCGGCGTTACTCATTGAAGTGTCGTGGCAGTTGTTGTTATCCTTCTCCCATGGAAAGGAGATGATGTCACTGACGCTCATCTTCTTGGAGGAGTGGGTCTGGGCACTGATGTAGCCCATCAGCCGCGCCTGTTCCCATGAGTCTTTGGATGCGAGATAGAGATAAGGCATAAGACATCCTATCTCGTACATCCTCATCTCGTCCATGACATACGCCGGGGGCATGTGCCCCTGGAATACGAGAGTGGCGTAGATCTCACGCGCCGTCAGCTTTTTTTTTCACCGTTGTTCTCGTCATCGTCGCCGTTGATGAGTTTCCTCATCTCCTCGTCGGTGGCGAGAAGGTCACGGAACACCTTCAGGGTGGAAGAGTCGCAGCTGTCGATGAACTCCTCGATGCCCATGTCCATGCCTGGGTTGCTGGTGATCAGGATGGCGTAATAATACATGATGGTGTCCATGGTCGGTCCCATATCCTGGGACTGCGACTTCAACGCCTCGTAGAATATCTGTGCGCGGAGCGACCACTTGATTTTGTAGGTGTTGCCATTGATTGTTACTTCCATGTTTTGTAATTAAAAAGGGGACGGGCATACACCCGCCCCCAGGGTTAAGGAACTATATCGGTTACTATTGGCTTAGGTGCCTGAGCCTGAAGGTGCACTGGTCGGAGTGAGGGGACCGTCGCCCTGCAGCTGCACGGTGAAGGTGGCGTTCTCGCCGTTGGGGGCGTTGACCTCAACGCTGGTGATGAGAACGGTGCCGGTATAACCGAGGCTCTTGTTGGAGGTGGAGCCGATGGTACCAGTGTTAGCGGGAGTCCACACGTCATTGGTCGTGTCATCCACGCTGTCCTTCTTGTTGGCGTAGGGATAGGTGCTGCCGCTATCACCCTCGATGGAGAAGGTAGCGACAACCTTGGTCTGGCTCAGCATCAGGTTGATTAAGTCCTGGTAGTTGTAGCCAGCGCCGTCATAGGAGCAAAGGTTCTCCGAGGTGGCATTCCACGAGATAATGCCGTAGTCGGAGCCCTGGAACTTGCCGCCGTCGTCCTTGGTGGACGTCTGCTGCGTGTCACTGCTCACCGTCAGCGAGTGGCTGGTGGCGAATGCGATTGACTTCATGGTGCCATTAGCCTCCTTGATGAAGAGCATCATGTCACCGCCTTTGATTACGTTTCTACTCATTTTCTACTATGATATCAAAAGTCAGGTCTTGTAAATAACTCGTCTCGTTGAACATTTCGCTGGCGTCAGCAAGGACGATATCGCCGATGGCAACGCCTTCAAATGTCCCTTGTTTTCCCACAAGTGCGTCAGTGATTGAATCAGCAAGAAGAAGCCCGCTCTGGTAGTCCATGGACACCACCTGCACACTCAGCGTGGCACGCTGGGTCTGTGCCAGCCTGTCCTTGGTATCGTCCACCGAGAGCGATGCACGGCGGTACACCGCGAAGGGCTGGGGAGTGTTCTCCTCTGCCACGATCGCCTGGGCGTTGTCGATGCCCGCGTCTGCGAGTATCGCCTGTATCGCCTTAGTTAAATGTAATCCCTTCACGATTAGCCTGTTTTAATATATGCTTCTTCAATGCTTCTTCAATGTCCCGTGCCGCTTCGTGTTCTTTAGCCTCCACCGCTTTTGCAAACCACTTGTGTTTGCTCTGGTCCTTGAATCTCGGTCCCCTGTTGGATGTCTTCCTCAAAGGAATTTTTTTACCCCTGCCTCGGGTTCCTTTGGTTCTTCGAGGTTTGTCTGGGACCATCTCAAAAAATTTGAGTCGGTAGTCGCCCATGATATGCACCTTGGCGGTTTCGGAGTTCCTTGCCGTAACCTTCACGCCTCGTGCGAGGCTGCGCTTCTCGGTCTTGCCGTTGGCGCGGGTGTAGGTGGATGTCTTCCTCACGCTGTGCCCGATCACTCCCTGCAGGTTCTTGACGGCTTCCTTCTTGATCTTGTTTGAGGCTTCTCTCAATGCCGCTCTGCTGACCTTCCTTTGGTTCCTGGTTGATAACCTTCGGAATAAAGCATAACAGCGAGAAGCGTCAACCGTGATACCGTCATTAACCATCATTCGTTGATGAGCTCGGTGCGTATCAGATACTCGCGGCGGTGGGTGCGGCGGTCAATGGAGAGGATGCGATACTTCAGGTCGCCCCAAAGTATACGCATCTCTTCGTTGACTGAGCCCTGCCAGCGGATTGAGAAAGTGGTAATTCTACCATGGAAGATTTCCTCGTTATCAATCTCCCTGTCACCGCGAATGTAGTTCACGGCGGCGGGCAGGTTGGTAACGACATCCGTCCAGACGGTGGTCGTGGAGCCATAGACGTCACGGACCGTGTCGGGGCGTTGGATGGATATCCTCTCGGTGAGTTTACCAGCTTCCATCATCTGCAGCACTTGTGGATTTGACCGTAGTTGATAATCTTACCAAGCAGCGCCATCACGTTTGCGTAGGGTACAACGTGCTGCTGTGCGCTTGATACACCCTCACGATTCTCATACAATGCCGCAGCCTGCATGAGAATCGCGGTGTATATCTGTGCGGGCAGCACACCATCGTCGCCGATGTACACCGACAGGCTCTTCACCTGCAGGGTCTCGGTGACGGTCTGCTCGGCACTGCAGAGATAGAGGGCAAGCAAATCATCTTCATCGTTGGTGGAGATGTAGCTGTGCTTCTTCAGGTCTGCTACCGTTGCGTATTTCGGTGTGTACTGCATAGTGACGGCTCAGTGCTTTAGTTACTGGCTACGGTGGTGAACAACTTCAGCGAACCAGCGCGAGCTACGCCGTAGTCGAAGTAAGAGTTTATGGTAATCACAAGCTCTCCAGTACCGGCGGCGGTGTAAGGATCGACGGTGAGGTCGAGTGCGCCCCACTGACCGATAACGAGGTTGCCCCAGTCACCATAGTAACCCTGGTTGGCGGCGCAACCGATGGTCTTGAACAGGGGAGTGCCGTCCACGTTGCCAGCCTCATAGACAAGACGGGAGGTCTTGTTGTAGGTCATGGCGCGGATAACGGCAGCAGCCTCGGGCGATACGATGTAAGCGAACTCCTCGCCTACTGCAGCACGCTCAACAGCAGCCTCAACGAGACTGGTCAGCTTGGTCCAATCGGTAGCCACGGCAGCGGTCTGACCGTTACCGATGCCCTTGGGAGCACCACCTGAAGCGGCGGCAGTGCCGAACATCGTAGCGTTGAGCTTGGTGATGACAGCCTTGCGGATGTCTTTCAGCAGGGTAGCCTCGATGGCGGCGTTGTCCTGAGCGACCATCTGCTTGCTCAGCTTGAACTGAGCGGTCAGGCGCTTGGGAGTCAGGTTGACGCTGGTGAAGGCGTAGGTGGGATCGGCTGCACTTGCTACCTCGGTAGCCCATGCTACATTGCCTCCGCCCAGAACGGGGATGCGGACATCACCAACGAGACCCGTGTAAACGCGGGCACCAGCCTTGGCGGCTACGAGACCCTCGCGGATGGGTGCGAAGGTGTTGTAGACATCAATGCCGATGGTGTCATCGTGCTCGGCGGTGACCGTAACGTCTGCACGCTGCTGGGGCACTACGATCTGGCCGACGGTTGAGAGGCCAGAGTTGAACATCTCCTCACGACCAGCGCGGGTGATAGCCTCGACATCTTCACTCAGTTTGCCACCATTGGCAACTTCACGGATAGCACGCAGCAGGGAGAAGTTCTGCTTCTTCTCTTCGCGCACCTTGATGGAGCTGACCTTCTTGCTTACTGCATCCTGGCCAGCCTGGAGATCGGTGATGGAACGCTTCATGCCTTCCACCTCATTCTTCAGAGCGTCAAACTCGGCGTTGCGCTCCTCGGTGTTCTTAATGTTCTCGTCCATAGAATCTGAATTAGAATTAGAGTTAGAGTTTGTATCTTGTTCTTGTTCGTTTTCCTTTTCAATCATCCCTCTCATGAGGGCACCGTCCAGCACTGCTGCACGGGAGTCCACATTTGTCTGCGGATAGGCAGGGTGGATGACCACCGATACATCGTACAGGCCGTTGACCTCATCGACGTAGCGGACAAGCGCACGCGGGTCTTTCTCGTTCTTCTCGTAGTGTACGCCCGTGTCCTCGTCGCAGGTGTATGCGAATGAGCAACCACGGAAGTCACCACGGCGCACGCCCTGGAGCACCGTCTCGCCGTCGTTGGTGAGCGGAGCCTCATAGCTGAACTTCAGACCGTGTTCGTCAAGCGTAAGACGCAGGGAACCCTCGCCATTGACTGAGCGAGCCACCATGCGGCGGTTGTCATGTTCGATATTGGCGACCACATCGCTCTTGGCGATCAGTTCCTCGGTGATGCTGCCAGGCAACATCACCTCCTCAACCATGCGGCCCTTGTTCCAGTCAGGCAGAAAGACGCTGCGCTGGTTGAATACGACTGCATAGCCCTCAATGGTGCGGGAGTTCTCCAGCGCCCTGAGCTGGCAGTCCTCGGTATTGCGGTAAATCTTTGTCATTTCTTCCTCGAGTTTTTCTTGGGTTCGGTGGGTGCGGGTGTCGGCTCGCCCTTGATCTTGGCAGAATCAATGGGAGCGACATTGCAGGAGATGTACGCGGAGTCACCACCCTCGACAGGGGCGTGACCCTCGCGGATTCTCACCTCATTGGGCGTGAACACACCGGCAGCAATCATCTTGGTGTAATAGTCTGCCTTGGTGCCCATGTCGCCTATATAGTAATCGTCAAGGTCAAACTTGACGCGGTATTTCCCCAGCAGATTGTTGGACACGAGCTTCACGGTGAGCTCGGTCTCAATCTTGTTGATCAGCGGGAACAGGGTGTCGGTCATGAACGCCGTCTGTGCGCTCTCGCTGCCCTTGTAGTTCGTGCTGGATGACTGGAACACCCTGTCGGGATGAACGCCAAAGAAGCGGCAGATGTCAAGCACATTGAGGTTCTTGGACTCTACCAGCTGCAGGTCGCTCGGCGAGAGCGACAACTGGTTGAACTTCATGGAGCCCGGCAAAGTGAATATCTTGGCACCGCTCGTGAGCTGCTTGGTGATGTTATCCTTCACCGCCTTGAGCTGGTCATCCTGGGGAGCACCGAAGCCTTGGGTGAGGTTGGAGTCGCCGCTGATGAAGCCGTGAAGCGTAGACCCGCTTGCAAAGCTGTCCATCTGGAGGCTGTCCAAGTTACCGCCGATGCCCAGCACCTTCTGTGCATAGGTGAGCGTGGAGACGCCCGTGAAGCCGCCGTCAAGGCTCAGGTTCTTGAGGTGGATGATGCGCCACCCCTGGCAGGTCGTGAACAGGTTATTGTCATCGTCGCTGATGGTGTATGTGTCGGTCTGCTTGTCATAGGTACAGGCTCCATGGGGGATGAGGTACAGGCGCGTCACATCACCGCTTGCGTTGAAGTAGGGATAGATGTAGGCGTTGCCGTGCAGCAGCATCTCCACGACTGATGCCTTCCAGAAATCAAAGGAATTGACCCTGTCGTTGGGCTTGAGACGGAGAACCAGCTCAAGCGGGTGCTTTTCGTCAACCTGCCAATATTTGCCGATGCGACGCTCGATGTCGATGCCAAGGGATGCAACCGTTCCGCTCACGATGTCCACGCAGCGCCACACCGCCGCCAGCATCATGCCGCTGGTGGTGGTGGTCGCAACCGTGTAGGTCTGACCGCCGACGGTGACCTGCAGCACCGGGGGCACTCCTACGATTGAGCGATTTTTTTTGCTTTTGAATATATCAAATAATCCCATTTCTCGCGTGTTATATTATATAGTCCAAGTGTTTAACAGCGTAAAAAATTACCTTCTTTGCTCAAGTGATACGCCTAAAGCCATCAATGCGGTGATGGCTCCGTCTATCTTCCTGTTCTCGCTCCGCTTCAACGGCTTGCAGTTGTCCATGTTGTCACGGTCAAGGATGCAGTTGTCAAAGCAGTAGTTATTTATCGGGTTCTCGTTAAAGGTCAGAACGCCCTCGTCAAGCATCCTGTATATCGCCATGCAGGGCTTCGTGAAGTAGTAATAGGTCTGCTTGTATGGGTAGAGGAAATTGGCACCGCCGCAATTGATCAGCAGGTTGGTGAACTCAGCAGCCTTGTTTGGGTCGTAGCCAATTTTGAGGATTCGCAGGTTCTTGCCGTGGGCAAGGATATCGTTCACGATCTGCGTATAGCTGATGATGTTCCCTGGGCACAGATGAAGGTGCCCACCGTCCACCCATCGCTGATACACTTCACGGTTGGGGTGTTTCGCCATCTGCCCCTCGGGGAAGTAGTATTCAGTGTGGATGTGGTGCCGCTGCTCGTTCTGCAGCCAGATGTAGTATGACACGGCACTGAAGTCATTGTCAACTGACAAGTCAACCGCGACCTCGCAGTCGGCACGATAGCCCAGCGAGTCGATATCCAGCTTGCGCGAGTGCTCGCGAATGACGCTGCCTTCTATCCAGGACTTGTCGTTGCCGGTCACGAATATGTTCAGCATCTTGGTGCGGAACGCCTTCATATTCTCTGCGCTCTTCTGCGCCTCGGCCCACTGCTGCTCGTAGAAGTCGGGTCTAACGGTGATGCCCAGGTGCGGCTGCACCTTGGCCCATGTGGCTGGGTCGCTCTCATCATCGTCGCAGTCGGGCATGAAGATATGGGCGAAGCTCGTATCGTCCTCGCTGTATCCTCCCATCACCTCACGCAGCAGAACGCCCTGCTCGTGTTCCAGTTCCTGGACGAACGGGGCAGTCAGCTTGTCGCTGGCGGTGGTGATGGTCACCAGCAGCGGGTTGGTCCTCATACCCATGGACGTGGTGAGCACGTTGCGCAGGTCCGCGCTGTCGGCTTGGGCATACTCGTCCATGATGACGGTGGATGCGTTGAGACCATCCAATTTGTCGGGTGAGTTGCTCAGGCACCTGATGCTGCTGTGCCGGTCCTCGCGCCACTTGATGAGTTCCCGCGTCGCCTTGAACTTGGTCCAGCCTGGGTCTAACCCATGGAGCACGCGGCTGATCTCATCAAAGCAGATTTTTGCCTGATCGTAGGAGTTGGCACCCGTGTATGCCTGGGCGTTATCGTCTCCAAATAAAAAGTCGTAGATCGCGAATGCACATACCGACGTTGTCTTGCTGAACTTCCTCGGCACGAAAAGCAGGGCATTACGCACAAGCCTGTTGCCGTCATCCTTGACGAAGCCCATGATGGATGCGAACTGGAACACCTGCACCGGGGTCAGCTTGTAGGACTGCCTACCGTTCTGGCCGCTGAACTTCAGGAACTCGTAGAACTTCATGAAGTTGACGACGGCGGCGGTGTCGTAGCTGTAGGTCTCCAGCAGCCTCAAGAACTTGACGGCGGCAAGCAACTCATAGACATTGTGGGCCTCGGGCTTTGCGATGAGTGCCTTGAAATATTTCGTGAGGCGTGCGTCGATTGCGCCCAGCATATATGTGCCGAGCTTCACGCTTCGCAGCCGCTCAATGGCCAGCCGTTTAGCTTCTCTTTCTATTTGCTTTCTTTCGTCGGTCATCGATTTTCCTCACCTGCATCAACCCCTGAAGCTGCTCCAGGGGATTGGTGACGGCCGTCTTGATGGCGGTTTCGTTCTGCTCGTTGCGTCCCGCCAGCTCGATGAGGAACTGGCATGCCCGAAGGTCACCGCCGAGGGCCTGTTCCAACTGGATGCGCAGTATCGCCTCGCGCGCCGGCATCTTCTCACCATCATGGTCAACCTCCTCATCGAGGATGCTGTTGGCCATACGCTGAGACGGGCCGTCTGCAAGCATGAGCTTCGGCAGGTTGCCCTTCATGAGATTCGCTTTGCTGTTCGGGTTTTTCCCGCAATTTTCATAACCCATTTCTGATCTTGTTTATGAAGTTGTTGATATCGTTTTCCATCGCTTCCCTGATGTGCTGCTTGCCCAGCTGGCGGTGAGCCTCGTGATGGCACTCGCTGCACAGGGCGATGATGTTGTTCTCGTCATAGGCAAGGGCCTCCATCTCTTCCCTGGTACTGGCGCTCTCGATCGGCACGATGTGGTGGACTTCGGTCGCCTTCCTCGGTCGCGGACCGCCGACAAAATAGTTCTTCACGCACTGCTCACAGAAGCCGCCGTTGTCTATCTCGTTCTTCAGCATCTTCATGCCTCTGAGCTCTTGCCACCGCTTGCCGGTGATGATGCGCCTGTATTCAGGGTTTGCGTTTTTCTTTCTCATACCTGATGTCGTTGAATAGTCCAGACAGCTCCTCCTCCTGGGCCGCGGCCCTCATGGCTTCACGCTGCTCGCGTGTGCCTTCCACGATATAGCGCATGAGGTCTATGGGAGGTTTCTCGTCCTTCCATGCAGTCGGGTCTGCCAGCTTGATGTAGCTGTCAATCAATAGGCGAAGCAGGGAGTAGATGGTCTCCCTGCGACGCTTGAGTATCCGCTCGAGGGCTTCTGCCTCTTCCCTCGTCAGCCTTGTCGCTATGAACTTGTAAGCCATTTCTATTTATTGCAAATCCAGTTAAACTTCCCCCGAAGTTGTTAATTTTTCGTTCCAATCGGCGTGATGGGGTTTACTGGCGGTGTCGCTCGCCAAAAAAACACACCCCCGGGTATAGGACCGACACGCCCCTGCCCCTCACAGCTGCTTCCTGATTCCATACTCACAGATGAGGGTGGCGTCCACCTTGTTGTCATCCCAGGTCTTGCTGCGCTCACTCTTGCGGAAGTCAATGTTAGGGAACAACCTGCATGCCGCGTTGTAGTGCATCTGCTTGGTGTTGGATGCCTTGTCCACTGCCTCGCAGATGGTCTTCTGCCACCTCCCAGGGGTGACGGTGGAGTAGGGGATTCCCAACGCCTCGAGTGCCCCGAGCACCATTCCATAGTTTGTGCCGAATGCAAACGTGCTGGCAACGCCCTGGTGGGGCATGCTGTGTACCTGCTCCACCACAGCCATCACACTATTGGAGCCAGAAAGCCTCAACAGCTCGTCAATCATGTCGCGGTTGAGCCGGTTCCCGGTGAACAGCGGATAGTGCGTGTATCCGCTGTTCCCCGCGCAATATACGCACATGAAGCCTTTCTTGCCTGGGTCTATGCCGATATAGTAGTCCTTCATTGTGCAATGCTATATTGTGCGTACCGTTTGCCGTTGGGACCGCAGATCATCGTCTTGGCGATGTTCACGCCTCGGTCTCTCAGGTCGTGTATGCGTGATGCCAGTCGGAAGCATCCGAACATCTGAAGGGCCTCTATTGACGTGAGCGTGTTCCCGCTCTCCAGCCAGTATCTAATCTTGGCGCACTGGCTCTCGCTGCTCTCTCTATTAGGATTGTTGTTCATTGCTGATGATTTCGTTGATTAATGATTGAGTGATGTGATGTCCTCTCGGGTTAAGCCGCTTGTCATGCAGCCAGCTCAGCACCGTCCTGTAGTAGTAGATGGTCGTTGCATGGGTGCGTCCGAACCGCTTGCCGATCGCCGTCAGCGTCATCGGGGTGAACCGATAGGCGAGATAGCTGACTATCGCCCTGGCTTCGGAGTATTCACGCTCACGCCCTCGCTGGCACATCTCTGCCTCGCTCACGCCTGTCTCCCGTGAGACCGCCATGATGATGCTCTCGAGGTTCGCCTGTGCCGAGTTCTTCTGCATCAGTTCAACCGCCATGTCTATGGCGATGCCGATGTCTGTCGGCGAATATGGCGGCGGGCACGGCTCGTGGTCATCACGCCTCGATCGGTTATATGCGGCAAGTATATCCGCTGCTTGTTTCGTTGTCATCATAGGTACCAAATCTTTTTCTTGTTCTTCTTCCATGCCTCCCATTCCTGGCGCAGCCGTTTCTCCTCCTCATCGTGGTAGTTGCCCTTGTGCGATCGGTTGACGAATGCGGTGTAGTTCGGGTCATCCGTTTTCTTCTTTCTTGCCATTGCGCTTGTCCAGTTTCTTACGCATTCGGTTGATCGTCTCGTTCTGGGCTTCCATGACGTTGCGGTCGGTAGCCAGCCTGTTCTCCAGCTCGGCGATGCGTTCATCACGCTCACGCCTTGCGTTGCGGTCAATCATCAAGCCGATGACAAGACCGATGATGCCTGATATCATTATCTCAATCATAGTTCTTTGAATTTCTTGTTGTAGTGGTTAAGGTGTTTTGTGAACACCTGCTTAACGTCCTCTATCAACGTGCCGCAGTTGGGCAGAAACACGTTGATGCCGTTCATAGGGAATGCTTCAAACTTCTCCAATTGATCTTCAAGCTGTGCTATCGTGCGCTTGATCTCTTGTCCTTGTTGCAGTTGTTGGTCAGTCATTTCTTGTCCTCCTTTCCTTGTGGCGGTGCGGGCAACGGCATCCAGTATTCTACTTCGTCCCCATATTTGCACCAAGTCTTATTATCGGTGTCATAGGCATCGGTGTCTTCGAAACAACCATCATTAAGGCACACCAACACCAATGGAAAGGTCTTGCCCTCTTTGTAGATATTTGGTTTAGGCAGTTCTTCCTCAACGGGTATCCAGTTGGGATTGTTCCAGCCGTGCAGAACTCCATAGGCAAAGGCATCCACGATGTCCATCTGCTTGCGCTGTTCCTCGCTCAATGTCTGCCACCACTCGGCAGCAGCCCAGCCAGCCTTATACTCCTTGCTGTTCTTGCAATTCTCCATATCAGCCCTCGCCTCCTTCCTTTGGTTGCAACCTAAACACAAACACCGTCTCGCCGTCTCGGTCTTCAAAGAACACATTGGTAAGCATCCTGGATGTGTACTTGTCGGTCTTGCCGCGCCGGATGACTGCAAG
>Ga0247609_10001155_pt1 | contig 32744 bp, 32 predicted proteins | sample 172DNAGHGlowgp2_FD_193487 | JGI IMG/M metagenome (GOLD analysis project Ga0247609, IMG submission 193487) | Sheep rumen microbial communities from Palmerston North, Manawatu-Wanganui, New Zealand - 1728 DNA GHGlow gp2 | ecosystem: Host-associated > Mammals > Digestive system > Stomach > Rumen ... | reverse complement strand
AAGTCCCCGCAGTTGTTGCTCCTGTTGCTGAGCTTCCTGTTGCTGAAGAACCGCAGGAAGAGCAGCCCCTCGAAGAATTTGTGTCTGACGAAGATGATAACAACGACGAGGATGCCAACGGCGAGGATGATGACGAGGAAGAACGCCCCAGTCGTTGGTGGCGTTGGTTGCTGGGCATTCTGGGTGTGCTTGTACTGATGGCCCTTTCGGCCTTTGGAGGCTTCTATTATGGTATCAAGTATTCGCCTGTGGGTGAGATGGTTCGACCCGATACAGTCGTGATTCACGATACAATCATGGCCGCTCCTGTCGATACTGTTCCAGCCGTGAAGGAAGCTGAGCCTAAAGAAACCGAGTCCGTGAAAGAGCCCGAGGCTCCTGCTCAGGAAGTGAAAAAGGAAGAGCCTAAGGCTGCGTCCGTTTCCGAACAGCCTGACCCCTATGCCCAGAAGGACGAGCGTGTTCGCTTGGGCGCCTATCGCATTGTCGGACTCAGTCACGAGGTGAAGGTATTGGCTGGTCAGACATTCACAAGCATTTGCCGTGCTCATCTGGGTCCCGATATGGAGTGCTACGTTGAGGTGTTCAACGACCTGCCGCGCAACCCGAAAGTCAAGGAGGGACAGGTCATCAAGATTCCGAAACTCCAACTGAAAAAGAAGAGGAAGCAGTAACGCTTCCTCTTTTCTTTTTTAACTTCTCTAACTTCTTAACTTCTCTAACTTCCACTAACGCCTTTCATCGACAGCGATATACGTTGTCTGCGCAGGTCGACACCAATGACACGCACGCGGACGTGCTGGTGCAGTCGTACAACTTGTGTGGGATCTTTGACGTATTTGTTGGCCAACTGCGACACGTGTACCAATCCGTCTTGATGAACGCCAATATCAACGAAGGCGCCGAAGTTGGTGATGTTTGTGACGATGCCAGGCAGCTCCATGCCTTCGTGCAAGTCTTCGATAGACTGCACGCTGCTGTCAAACTCGAATTCCTCAATCTGCTCACGAGGGTCGCGACCAGGCTTCTCCAGTTCCTTCATGATATCCGTGAGGGTAGGAAGTCCTACCTCGGCAGTGACATACTTCTTGATGTCAATGCCCTCGCGCGTAACTTTGTTCATGATAAGGTCGCTGACGCTGCAACCGCAATCCTTCGCCATTTGCTCCACCACGTGATAGCTTTCAGGATGTACGGCACTATTATCGAGTGGATTCTTGGCCTCAGGGATGCGCAGGAAGCCGGCACATTGTTGGAAAGCCGAAGGTCCCAGACGCGGCACCTTCTTCAACTGTGCCCTCGACGTGAAGGCACCGTTCGCCGTGCGATAGTCCACGATATTCTGAGCCAGCACGGGACCCAGTCCGCTGACATAGGTCAGCAGGTGTTGCGACGCGGTGTTCAGGTTCACACCAACGAGGTTCACACAGCTCTCGACGGTCTGATCCAGCGAGTGCTTGAGTTTTGTCTGGTCAACGTCGTGCTGATATTGTCCCACACCGATGCTCTTGGGGTCTATCTTTACGAGTTCGGCCAGCGGATCCATCAGTCTGCGACCGATACTCACGGCACCACGCACCGTCACGTCCTCGTCAGGGAATTCGTCGCGGGCCACCTTCGAAGCACTATAGACCGAGGCGCCGTCTTCGCTGACAACGAAGACTGCGGGCGCAGGTTTTCCCTGCGCCATTTCCTTCAGCGCGTCTTCCACGAATTCCTTCGTCTCGCGGCTGGCGGTACCGTTGCCAATGGCGATGGCCTCTATCTGATATTCGCTGATCATCTGCTGTACGTGGATGGTGGCCTGCATACGATGATTGACGGGAGGGTGGGGGAAGATGGCTTCGTGGTGTAGCAGCGAGCCCTGGGCATCGAGACACACCACCTTGCAACCAGTGCGGAAACCTGGGTCGATACCCATCACACGCTTTTGACCAAGCGGTGCCGAAAGCAACAACTGGCGCAGGTTCTCGGCAAACACGCGAATGGCCTCCTCGTCGGCTTTCTCCTTGCTCTGGTTCATGAATTCCGTCTCTATCGAGGGCAGTAACAGACGCTTGTAACCATCCTCAACGGCCTCTGCCACAAGCCGTTGGCAGGCTCCGTTGCCACGAACGTAGTTGCGTTGTAGGCGCAGGATGGCTTCATCGTCGTCAATGGTCAGGCTGACACGCAGGATGCCTTCGTCAGCACCGCGGCGCATAGCCAGCAGACGATGGCTGGAGCAGCGTTTCAGGGGTTCTTCCCAGTCGAAGTAGTCGCTGTACTTCTGAGCCTCGTCGCTGTCTTTCTTTGCCTTCACGACCTTCGACTCGATGAATGCCTCACGACGGAAGGCGGAGCGCACCTGGTTACGCGAACGTTCGTCCTCGCTCACCTGTTCGGCAATGATGTCCTGAGCACCGCTGAGGGCTGCGCTGACGTCGGCGGGAGAACCGCCGACCACGACAAAACGCTGGGCGGCGCGTTTGGGGTCGGGTTCGCGTTGCATCAGCAGCAATTGTGCCAATGGCTCCAGTCCCTGTTCGCGTGCTACCTGTGCCCTTGTTCTGCGCTTGGGCTTGTAAGGCAAGTAGATATCCTCCAGCGGCGTTGTTTCCCAGCAGTCGTCAATACGTTTTTGCAGTTCGGATGTCATCTTGCCCAGTTCCGTGATGGTTTTCACGATGGTCGCCTTGCGCTTGGCAATTTCCTGCAATTGTTCCAATCGATTGGAAATGGCCGTAATCTGTACTTCGTCCAGTCCGCCCGTCCGCTCCTTGCGATAGCGCGAAATAAACGGTATGGTGCATCCCTCGTCCAGCAGTTTCAGCGTATTCTCCACACCTGGTTCCGGCAGGTGCAACTCGTCGGATATCAGCTGCGTAAATATCTTGATATATTCCATACTTCTTCTATCTTCTTTTATCTTCCTCTAACTTCTTCAGTACTTGCTCTCATGTTTAATACTTCGAATTTGCAATACAATGCCAATAACGATACACAGCAGACCCGTGACGAGCAGCCAGTTATAGGTCGACAAAATGCTGATGCGTGTCAATACAAGCACTAATGTACCTATTATTATAAGGTATAAACCCCAATTTGTGGCCTTTTTCTTCATAAAAACGTTAATTTTGCTGCAAATATACGAAATAATTGAGATATGTTAATGGAAAATTCGAAAATAATTCGTACCTTTGCACCCGCATTTTGCAAAAATAACAATTTTTTAATTATTAACGTAGTATGAATCAATACGAAACCGTTTTCATTTTGACTCCCGTTTTGTCTGATGAACAGACAAAGGAAACGGTCGCTAAGTTCAAGAAGGTCCTCACCGATAAGGGTGCAGAGATCGTGAGCGAAGAGGCCTGGGGACTGAAGAAGATGGCTTACGCTATCCAGAAGAAATCTACAGGTTTCTACTTCCTCGTAGAGTTCAAGGCTGAGCCGTCAGTGATTAAGACTTTGGAGACCGCTTTCCGTCGTGACGAGAAAGTCATCCGTTTCCAGACAGTAAAGCTTGAGAAGTATGCCATCGAGTATGCTGAGAAGCGTCGTAACAAATTTGGTAAAAAAGAGGAGGCTTAAACTATGGCACAGCAAGACACTGAAATCCGTTATTTGAACGCTCCTTCTATCGACACGAAGAAGAAGAAGTACTGCCGTTTCAAGAAGAGCGGTATCAAGTACATCGACTACAAAGATCCCGAGTTCCTGAAGAAGTTCCTGAACGAGCAGGGTAAGATTCTGCCCCGTCGTATCACCGGTACCTCTCTGAAGTATCAGCGCCGTGTGGCTCAGGCCGTTAAGCGTGCCCGCCAGATTGCTCTGCTGCCCTACGTAACTGACATGATGAAGTAAAATAAGGAGGACAGAAGATATGGAAATTATACTGAAAGAAGATATTATCGGTCTGGGATTTAAGAACGATATCGTAAACGTAAAGTCAGGCTATGGCCGTAACTACCTCATCCCTCAGGGGAAGGGTGTTATCGCCAGTCCTATGGCTAAGAAGATTCTCGCAGAGAACCTGAAACAGCAGGCTCACAAGCTCGCTGCCCAGAAGGCTGCTGCTGAGGAGAAGGCTGCTCAGCTCAATGGTGTAGCTCTCGAAATTGCCGCTAAGGTAAGCACTACCGGTCAGCTCTACGGTTCAGTAGGTGCCAACCAGGTCGCTGAGGAACTGAAGAAGCTCGGCAAGGAGATTGATCGTAAGATCATCACCATGAAGGATGCCAAGACCGTTGGCGACTTCGTAGCTCTCGTACACTTCCACAAGGAGGTTACCGTCGAGATTCCTGTTAAGGTCATTGCCGAGAACGCTGCTGAGCTGAAGGCTGCTGCCGAGGAAGAGGCTGCCATTAGGGCTGCTGCTGAGGCAAAGAAGGCTGCTGCTGAGGCTGCCGCTGCTGCCGCAGAGGAAGTCGCAGAAGAGGCTGAGGCTGAAATCGAGGAAGCTGAGGCTCCCGCTACAGAAGAATAATAACCGCTGTAAAGCAAATCATAGTTATTATACGCAGAATCCCGAGTGTCGCAAGACGCTCGGGATTTGTGTATTTTACGGCTTGGAGTATTTTCGGACTGAGCCGAAAAAAACCGCCGGATTCACATCGGGCGGTTTGCTTTTTCGATTTCGTTCGGTATTGCTTACTTCACGCTATCAGCAGCAACAGTGTCAGCAGCTACTGTGTCAGCAGCAACAGTGTCAGCGCTATCAACAGCTGCGATTGAATCTGAATCAACAGCCTCGGCCTGAGCGGTCTTGTTACCACAAGAAGCGAAAGAGATAGCTGCAACAGCTACGAACATAAATACTAATTTCTTCATTTTTCTAATGCTTTTAAATCTGTAAAACAATCATTTGTTTATTAAAACGCTGCAAAGTTAGGCATTTTTTTGTTACGACGTATCGTTTTTTTTGTTTTTTTTTAGGCTATTTTTGTAACTTTTTTACAAACATCTGTAAATCAACAACTTACGAAATGTTAAATTTCGTGTAAAAATTACCCTTAACCGAAAAAATGCTAAAAAATGGCAAAAAGTGCATTTTTTTGTGTACCTTTGCCACATCAAAACGAGACACATAATTATATATGATAGATTCTTCGGCCTTTCAGGGCAAACGGGCAAAATATTTCACGCTGGGATGTAAGTTGAACTTCTCAGAAACGTCGACTTTTGGCAAGTTGCTTGGCGAGCTGGGCGTTGTGACTGCAAGGAAAGACGAGCAAGCGGACATCTGCTTGATTAATACCTGTTCGGTGACGGACGTGGCCGAAAAGAAATGTCGGCAGGCGATACATCGACTGGTGAGGGAGAATCCTGGGGCGTTTGTGGTGGTGACGGGTTGTTACGCCCAGCTGGAGCCTGAGCGCGTGAGCAAGATAGAGGGCGTAGACCTGGTGTTGGGTTCGAACGAAAAGGCGGACTTGGTGCAGTTCTTATCGGAGGCTTTTGTAAGTCGCAATACAATCGCGACCTACAGAACGGAGAAGACGAAGGACATCAAGACCTTTGCGCCGTCGTGTTCGCGAGGTAACAGGACGCGATACTTCCTGAAGGTGCAGGATGGTTGCGACTATTTCTGCACGTACTGTACGATACCCTATGCTCGTGGCTTTTCGAGGAATCCGACCATTTCCTCGCTGGTGGCGCAAGCCGAGGAGGCTGCTCGCGAGGGTGGAAAGGAAATCGTGCTGACGGGTGTGAACATCGGTGACTTCGGCAAGACGACAGGTGAAAAGTTTGTAGACCTGGTGAAGGCATTGGACGCGGTAGAGGGTGTTCAGCGCTACCGCATCAGCAGCCTAGAGCCCGACCTGTTGAGCGATGAGTTGATAGAATACTGTGCGCAGAGCCGTGCCTTTATGCCTCACTATCATATTCCCCTGCAGAGCGGAAGTGACACGGTGCTGAAACTGATGCACCGCCACTATGATCGTCAGTTGTTTGCGGACAAGATTGGTCGTATCAAGGAGGTGATGCCTGAAGCGTTTATCGGTGTGGACGTGATGGTGGGTTGTAGAGGTGAGACACCAGAGTGTTTTGAGGAGACGTATGAATTCCTGAACGGTCTCGATGTGACACAGCTGCATGTATTTCCATATTCCGAGCGTCCTGGAACGTCGGCACTGAGTATCCCCTACGTGGTAAGTGAGAAAGATAAAAAGGAACGCAGCCATCGGTTGCTGGAACTGTCGGAGCAGAAAACGCACGCCTTTTATGAGCGACACATCGGGCTTGAGGCTGAGGTATTGTTTGAAAAGGCTACGCGCGGCAGGGCGATGCACGGATTCACGAAGAACTACATCCGTGTGGAGCTGTCGCCTGCTGAGGCTCGCGAGGAATACGACAATCAGCTCATCAAAGTGACGCTGGGTGAGTTTAATCATGATGGTACAGCTTTAAAGGTAAAAAAGTAAAAAGATAATAATGGATAAGGTAGCAATCGTCATACTGAACTGGAACGGGGCAAAGATGTTGGAGCAGTATCTGCCCACGGTATTGAACTACTCGCGCGACGAGGCTACGGTGTATGTGGCTGACAATGCGTCGACGGACGACTCGCTGGAGCTGTTGCGACGCCATTTCCCCGAGTGCAGACTGATTGTTTTAGACAAAAACTGGGGATTTGCCGAGGGCTATAACAAAGCGTTGGCGCAAGTGGAGGCCGAGTATTACCTGTTGTTGAACTCGGATATTGAGGTGACACACCACTGGCTAACACCTATGATTGAGTTTATGGACGTACATCCAGAGGTGGCTGCCTGCCAGCCCAAGCTGCTCTCTATATATAATAAGGATATGTTTGAGTATGCGGGGGCGAGTGGGGGATACCTGGACCGTTTCGGCTATCCCTTCTGTCGCGGACGCCTGTTCGATACGGTGGAGGAGGACAACGGCCAGTACGACTATGCGACGGAGATATTGTGGGCAACGGGTGCCGCTCTGATGATTCGCGCGAAGGACTATTGGGACTGTGGCGGACTGGACGGACGCTTCTTTGCCCACAACGAAGAGATAGACCTGTGTTGGCGACTACGCATCCGTGGGCGCAAACTTTATTGTCTGCCGGAATCGTACGTCTACCACGTTGGTGGAGGTACGCTGCCCAAGTCAAATCCAATGAAAACGTTCCTCAATTTCCGTAATAACTTGACGATGCTCTATAAGTGTCTGCCTGACGAAGAATTGCATTACGTGATGCACTGGCGGTGGTTCCTGGATTATCTGGCCGCATGGGAGACGCTGATTGTGAAAAGGAATGTTGGCGATTTCAAAGCCATCTATAAGGCGCGTCGTGCTTTTAAGCGCTGGCGGAAAGATTTTGCTGAAGATCGGAGGCAAATACAGGCTTCGCGACGGGCAAAAGAAATACCAGAGCAACGACGGTTCTCATTGCTCTGGCAGTATTACGTGAAAGGCCGCAGGCACTTTTCTCAACTTTGACCGTCGAACGATAGATGTTGGGTTGTTATTGTTGTTTCAGTTCGACAATAACGGGCTTTTCGACTTCTTTGCGCCAGGCTTTCAGGTAGTCGAACCATTCTTTGGCAGAATGATAGCCAAAGGACTCGTTGGCTGATGTATAGGTCACCTTGTAGTTCATCTGACGACCGTTGACTTTCAGCACAAAGGTATAGTTGTCCTTGTTGGCAGGTTCTTCGCTGACAATGTTCTGCTGAGGCACCAGTACGGCAAGGCCCACAGTCTCGCGCTTCCAGTTGATGGTATCGCCGGCTGGCCAGTCAGTACCCCAGCAGGCGCGCAAACCCTTCTTGTCGCTGAACTCCTCGGAGCCTTTGACATTGATGATACCTGTTGAGAAGCGGTAGTCGCTGACGTCCTTGTTGAACATCACTTCCACGTCGGTGTCGCGATGACCTGCATACTGAATGTAGCGCAGGGTCATGTTGATGGCCGATGGCTGATGGTTGATGGCTGAAGGAGCCTGCCAGCCTTGGTCGATGATCTCGACAATGGTGCGCAGTGGACCATAGGAGATAACACGCTGGGTACGTGTCTTGACAGGCTGCACGTGCGTAGGCTGATGGCCGTCCCATCCGCGGAAGGCACCCAGACCAAACGTTTGTCCTACCCATAGCACGTCGTCGCCATAGCCGCGTGCTTTCTGGTCGGTATCGGTATAGAACTGCGTCTCCTTCAGTTCGAGCTGTTTCTTGAACTTACCATAGAGATCCAGTGTCTGGCGCTCGTCGAAATAGATACGGATGCCGTTGAGCTCACTCTCGAAGTCGACACCATGATGATGCTGAATGTTGTAGGTGTAGGCCGCATCACCGCGAGCGGTGATAGACTCGATATAGTTGTTCTGCTGGTTTTTCTTCAGCGTCTTGTCCTTGCTATTGCCCAACAGCATCTCGGCATAGACGCGGGCAGGATAGGGTCGCGGCTCGCCCTCGTCGAAGAGTGTGACGGTGTATTCCTTTTTCTCCTTCTTGTCAAGGTCAGCCAGGAAGCATAGCTCGTCGAAAGTCTCGTTCTTGTCGAGGTCATCCAGTTGGCAGGGTATTTCCTGTCCGTTTTGGGTGACTAGCGCTGAGCAGACGGTTCCGTAGGGAGCTAACCCAATAATAATAGGTACGTCCGCGCGCGCGATATTCATGGGGTTGGTGACGCTGACGGTAATAGTGCGCTTGGCCAACATTGTCAATGGACAGCAGACCAGCAAGAGTAGAAAGATGTTCTTATTCATGTTCTTTTTGATAGTTTGTTCACTGCAAATTTCACATAAATAAACCAAACCGAGAGTAAAAATGCACTTTTTTTTATTTTTTTTAGGTTAAAATTTGGTTTTTAAAATATTTTTTAGTAATTTTGCATCGGTTTTTAACATTTTTATAACGTTCATAGTGAAAAAAGTCTACGGCATATTGTTATGTATGATGGTATTCTGCGTCGGTTGCGAGTGGCAGCTGAAGCCCAATACCGTTGATGTCGAAAGCGAAGAAATCACCATTGACCGTTATGACCGTATTGAGAGCCAATATCTGTCTACTGGCGACTTGGCAGCCCTGCAGCAGATGAATACTGCCTATCCGAAGCAGACGCGGATGCTTATTGAGGATATGTTGCTGATTGGCAAGGTGGACGATCCGGATATCAACACCAAGTTTCTGCACTTCTTCCAAGATTCTACGTTGCAGAAAATGCTTACTCACGTACAGGAACAATATGCCGACATAGAAGACATTAACGACGAGTTGTCGGAAGCCTTTAATCGTCTGAAGGAAGAATTGCCCAATATGGAGATACCTCATGTCTATACGCAGGTTGGGTCGTTTGACCAGAGTGTTATCGTGGGTGATCACTCGCTGGGTATCAGCCTTGATAAGTATCTGGGTACCGACTATCCGTTCTATCTGGAAAACTATACCGAGGACCAGCGTCGCATGATGGTGCGTGAAATGATAGTGCCCGACTGCCTATCGTTCTATATCCTCAGCCTGTATCCTCTTCCTGGCGATGAAGAGCATATTCAGCAAAGTCGCAATTTGCACATGGGGCGCATCCAGTGGGTAGTGAACCACGTGATGAAGCGTAAGATATTCAAGAACGAATATGTTGACAGCGCTGAACGAGTGATGCATCAGCATAAGGAAATGACAATCAACCAACTACTTTCTACAAAAAATCTCCAATAATCTTTTGGTTTTTCGCTCGCTTATTCGTACCTTTGTAGTCCGAAAACTGAAAGACGATGCCAGAACAGAATAATAATACGAGTGGAACACGCAGGCGCAAACAGCAGCCTGTGGACAATACCTTTGCTCACGTACAGCCGCAAGCTACTGAAATAGAGCGTGCTGTGCTTGGTGCGCTGATGATTGACAAGGACGCCTATGCCGTCGTGTGTGAATTACTCTATCCGGAGAGTTTTTACGAGCCGCGCAACCAGAAGGTCTATACGGCCATCCGCGAATTGTCGATGCACGAGTCGCCTGTTGATGTATGGACGGTGACGGAACAGTTGGCCAAACAGGGTGATCTGGAAGATGTCGGAGGCCCGGGTTATGTGACAGAATTGTCGTCACGAGTAGCGTCCTCGGCCAATATCGAGTACCATGCCCGTATTATCGCTCAGAAATCGCTGGCACGTCAGCTCATTTCTTTTTCGAGCAACATCCAGACGAAGGCCTTCGACGAGACGATAGATGTTGATGACCTGATGCAGGAGGCTGAGGGTTCGCTGTTCGAACTGGGTCAGCGTAACATGAAGAAGGACTACACGCAGATCGACCCCGTCATCAAGAATGCCATAGAAGTCATCCAGAAAGCTGCTGCCAACAAGGACGGTCTGACGGGTGTGCCTACGGGTTATCATAAGCTCGACGATATCACTTCCGGTTGGCAACCCTCCGACCTCGTGATTATTGCCGGACGTCCGGCAATGGGTAAAACATCGTTTGCGCTGTCGATGGCCAAGAATATTGCAGCCGATTTCAATGTTCCGATGGCTTTCTTCTCGCTTGAAATGTCGAATGTGCAGCTGGTGAATCGTCTTATCTCGAATGCCTGCGAGATTCAGGGTTCGAAGATTCTCAACGGACAGTTGCATCCTGACGAGTGGGAACGATTGGACAAGCGGGTGAACACGCTTCTTGGTGCTCCGCTTTACATTGACGACACCCCGGGTCTCTCTGTCTTCGAACTGCGTACCAAGGCCCGTCGTTTGGTTCGCGAGCATGGCGTGAAGATCATCATGATTGACTACCTGCAGCTGATGAATGCCAACGGAATGCGTTTCTCGTCGCGTCAGGAGGAGGTCAGCACCATTTCGCGTTCGCTGAAAGGATTGGCCAAGGAGTTGGATATCCCCATTCTTGCCTTGTCGCAGTTGAATCGTGGCGTCGAGAGCCGTGAGGGACTGGAGGGAAAGCGTCCGCAGCTCAGCGACCTGCGTGAGTCTGGAGCCATTGAGCAGGATGCCGATATGGTGTTGTTCGTCCATCGTCCTGAGTATTACCATATCTATCAGGATGACAACGGACGCGATTTGCACGGTATGGCGCAGATCATTATTGCCAAGCATCGTAAAGGTGCTACTGGCGACGTGCTGCTGACATTCCGAGGTGAATTCACGCGTTTTGAGAATCCTGAGGACGGTCGCCTGAGCCATAAGGGTAACAACGGCAATCCTGACGGTGAGATTCTGGGCAGTAAAGTAAATGGTGACCAACAGCCCACAGGCGGCGAGTCACCATTCGAATATGGTTCCCAGGAAGAAGCACCATTCTAGTGCATCTAGAAAATCTAGAATATCTAGATCATCTAGAAGGCCTTACTTCGAATATTTCTCGATAAACGTCTGAGCTTGGTCATTGCCAAGCTCTTTCGCTTTCTGCAGGTTCTGCAATCCCTGCTCCTTGTCACCCTTCAGACATTGGGCAATTCCAGACATGAGATAGCCGTCACTGCCTTCTGGGTCGAGACGCAGACACTCCTGAGCACTCTCAAGCGCCTGGTCTGTCAGGTTCACACGCAGTTCGTAGCTTGCCTTCTCTGCCCATAGCTCAGGGGCGTTAGGAACCAATGCCACCACGTCGTTCATGTCGTTGATGGCCTGTTGGAAACGTCTGATATCCATTGACAGCTGTGCACGAGCTCTTAGGTAGGGCGCTGCTGTCTTGATATAAGGCCGCGTAAACTGGTTGACGGCACTGTCGAGCAAGGCCATTGCCCCGCGCTTATCTTCCTGTTGCAGTTTGCATTGCGCGGCAGCATAGTACATCTCTGCAGCCGGCAGCTCGCTTTTAGTCAGTTCCAGATAGATGTTATAGGCCTCGTCGTATTTCTTCTGGGCATACAGTATCTGAGCCTGTTGCTGGCGATAGACGGGCTGCGGACTCTCAGCATAAGCCTCCTTCGACTCCTCTAACGCACGGTCAAGACTCCAAGGCGCATAGGGCTTATCAGCATGCAGCATCTCCTTTTGATAGATGAGCTGTGCATACTGATAGTGCGCATCGTCTTTCTTGTCTGCTACCTTCACAGCCTGCTTCATATCGGCATCGGCACTGGCGAAGTCGCATTTGTTGACAGCTTGTCGGGCGCGGTAGATATATCCGTCAGAGGCGTTGGGAAACTTGTTGATGAACTGATTGATATAGTTGTTATACTCGTCGACACCAAAGACGGAAGCTGCCATGTAGAGTGCTAACAAGGCATCCTCATACTTGTCGGGTATTGCTTTGGCAATATGTGTCTGGTGTAACGCAATATCGTTGAAAATCAAACCATTAGCCTTCATGTCTGCCGCAAAGGATGCACTCACGGCATAAGCTTTCTCGCTCTGTTCGCCAGCAGCAGGCTGTAACATGCCTACCACCTCGCCAGCGTCGTTGAGAATGGGACAACCAACCGATTGCTCGCTGGCATTCATGTCGAGGGTATAGTACGAATAGGTGTCTTGGAACTGCTCGGCTTCGGCTACTGTACCTTGTTCGCAGGCGGGAGCAGACTTGGCAGCATAGGGCAGCAGCCACAGGGTAGCTCCGGTTGTTGCACTGGTTGTGGCAATCGTGAGCGCAGTGGGTTTCTTGACTGCCACTTGGAATTTTGCTACGTCGTACATGTCGTTAGCACCGATAATCGCTTCCACAGGCCATTCCTTGCCCTGAGCGTCGATGACGATGGCGCGATAGGCGTTTTTGAAGGGAGCAAACGCGCTGACGGCCTCGCCCTGTTCGCTGGTGAAGAATCCATTTGAACTGCCAATCAGCTGTCCATCGGCATTGAATGTCTTCAGCGTGAAAACACCCTGCGCTGCTTTCTTTGCCCACGACGGGCTCTGGGCGGATAAAGGTAGAAAGGTAAAAAGGTAAAAGGGTATAATCCCCATCACTATCCTTAGTACCTTTGTCGTTATTGTCTTTTCCATATTTTACTTTTTAATCTTTTACTTTTTTACCTTTAATAGTTGTTTTGCATTTTGAATGGCCGCTTCGCTGATGTCGCTGCCGCTTAGCATCTGGGCTATTTCTCCGACGCGTTCGTCCTGCGTCAACTGTACCATGCGGCTCATCGTGCCTTTGGCTGTTTCTTCCTTTGATACACGGTAATGGTACGAGCCCAATGCGGCAATCTGAGGCAGGTGAGTGATGCTGATGACCTGACGTTCCATATGTCCCATCTCCTGCATCATCTCAGCCATCTTCTCGGCAATCTTGCCTGAGACGCCAGTGTCTATCTCGTCGAAGATGATGGTAGGCAGTTTCACGGCACCGCTGATCATAGCCTTCAACGAGAGCATCACACGAGCAATCTCGCCGCCCGATGCTACTTGAGAAACCGGTTGGAGTGGGGTAGAGGTGTTGGCTGAGAACAGGAAACTGACGTTGTCCTGTCCGCTCTTGCCCAGCTCGCCCTTGCTGATGTTCACCGCAAAACGCACATTGGGCATTCCCAGCGGTACCAATCGTTGGCGCAGTTGGTCTTCTATTTTCTTTGCTGCCTGTTGGCGCAGCTTTGTCAGAGCATCTGCCAGCTGTCGTGTCTTTCCTTTCAGCAATTCACATTTGGCTTCCAGTTCGGCCAGAGCCTCGTCGCTATTTTCAATGGCGTTCAGCTTCTCTTTCAGCTCGTCGCGCAGGACAATCAGGTCGCTCACCGTATCAGCATGGTATTTCTTTTCCAGGTCGTACAGATGGTCCAGACGCTGATTGATGTGGTCGAGTTCTGCTGGGTCGAAGTCCACATCTTCCAGCGAACTTTCCACCTCGTCGGCAATATCCTTCAGTTCGATGTGACACGAATGCAGCCGCTCTGCCAGTTCCAAGGCTTTGGGCAATACCTTGCTAATGCCTTGCAGGCTCAGCATGGCTTTGCGCACCTGGCTGACCGTTCCCAGTTCCTCGCCGTTCAGGGCGTTATTGGTCTCGTAGAGTGCCGACTTGATGTCCTCGGCGTGCTCCATCGTTTCGCTCTGCTGCTCCAATTCTTCCTGTTCGCCTTCCGTCAAGTGGGCATTGTTCAATTCGTCGTATTGGAACTGCATGAAGTCAGTCTGCTGGCGTCCCTGCTCGATGTTCTCTGCCAGTTCTTTCAACTGACGCTTGGCTTGCTGGTAGGCATTGAACGACTGCTCATAATCTGCCAACTGCTGCGCGTCCTGGGCAATGATGTCCACCACGCTGAGCTGGAAATCCTGCTTCTGCAGCAACAGGTTCTGGTGCTGTGAGTGAATATCGACCAATTGTTCGCCCAATTCTTTTAACTGACTGAGTCCCACTGGAGTATCATTAATGAACGATCGGCTCTTTCCTGCCGATGTCAGCTCGCGACGGATGATGGTGTCCTCCGTATCCTGCTCTATTTCGTTCTCTTCAAAGAACGCCTCCATGTGATAGCGCGACAGGTCGAAGTGAGCCTCGATAATACATTTGTCGGCACCCGCCTTGATGCTCTTCGAATCAGCACGCTGACCCAGTAGCAGTCCGATGGCTCCGAGTATGATACTCTTTCCTGCTCCCGTCTCACCAGTAATCACTGAGAACCCCGGATACAGTTCTATATCCAGTTCGTCAATCAGCGTAAAGTTTTTGATATATAGTTGCTTCAGCATAACTTCTTACATCTTACTTCTTACATCTTACTTCTTACCTCTCACCTCTTACCTCTTACTTCTCACCTCTCACCTCTACTCCTTAATCTTATTCCAGGCGTTGCTCTGCGACGGATTGATATTGAACAGCAGCTCGTACACAGCCTCCTTCTCCTTCTGCGTACCCTTGCCCTTGTAGATGTTGGCCAGTTCGTCGCGTTTATAGTCCGTCCAAATCTGGGGCACCAGACTCAGTGGCTTCTCTTCGTGGGCCTTCTTCAACCCTTCCAGTGCTGTGGTGATGTTGGCACGTCCGCGCTCGGCGTTCTGGGCCATCTCGTCAAGACCAGTGCGGTAGTAGTCATACTGCAGCTGACGGAATGGCTTCATGGCTTCGTCCAGATAGTCGTTGATGATGGCAAAGCGGTTGCGCGAGTTCTCAAAGGCTTTCCACCCGGCAAAGCCCAATTCCTGGGCGTTGTTTGTGAGCTGTAGACAACGCTTCAAAACGTCAGTGCCACCCATTGGCGAGAACGAATCCAGGTCGAGCCCGATAATCAGATAGGAATAGTACGCCATCAGCGCCGTCAGCTGGTTGTCAACGATTTCCTCGATGAAGTTCAGCTGGTCGAACTGCGCAAAGTCGAAATTGAAGTCCACATCCTTATTATTATATAAGGTAGTCGTATAGGCAGAGTTGTAAACGGGGCGGTTGGCCTGAATCAGCGCGGTGCAGAAGAAACGGTTGCTGGACTTGTCGTACTTCGTCACCGTGATGTTGAAGTTGCACACAATGCGCTCGTTCTTCTGGAACTGCAACTCCGTCCACTGCCGGTCGTCCATCCACTGCTGCAACGTCTGCTGCAGGTTCTCAAACACGCTCTTGTCCGAACCCTCTACCTGCTGGCTGTTAATGGTGATTTTCACCTGCAGCTCCTGGGCACTTACTATGCTGACAAAGGCCATTAGAACCATTGTCAGGACGCTTCTTGTTATCGTTATCTTGTTCATTCAGCCGACAAAGGTACGCATTTTCCTACAAAACTACGCTATCGTTTACGTTAATTTTTCTTCAAAAAACGCTGAAAGATGGTGCGAAGTCGAATCTTTTCACTATCTTTGCAGTCAATTCGACAAATCATCTAAAACAAATACAAACAAAATGAAAGCATTTAACGACAAAAATTTCGTGCTGGAGACCGAGGTCGCCCAGGACCTGTATCACAACCATGCGGCTAAGATGCCCATCATCGACTACCACTGTCACCTCATCCCCGAAATGGTGGCCAACGACCATCGTTTCAAGAGCATCACCGAGCTGTGGCTGGGTGGCGACCACTACAAGTGGCGCGCTATGCGTACAAACGGCGTCGACGAGCGCTACTGCACCGGTAAGGACACCAGCGACTGGGAGAAGTTTGAGAAGTGGGCCGAGACCGTGCCTTACACCCTGCGCAACCCGCTGTACCACTGGACGCATCTGGAGCTGAAGACCGCCTTCGGCATCGAGAAACTGCTCTCGCCTAAGACTGCCCGCGAGATTTTCGACGAGTGTAACGAGAAGCTGAAGCAGCCCGAGTTCAGCGCCCGTGGCCTGATGAAGCACTACCGCGTAGAGTGCGTTTGCACTACCGACGACCCTGTTGACGACCTGCACAACCACATCGAGTATGCCAAGCACAAGGCTCAGGACGATCCCTTGATGATTCCCGCCTGGCGTCCCGACAAGGCTATGAACATCGAGAAGCCCGAGTTCAGCGCCTACGTCAACCAGCTGGAGAACGTCAGCGGCGTGACCATCACCAAGTTTGCCGACATGGTGGACGCCCTGAAGAAGCGTCACGAGTTCTTCGAGGCTCAGGGTTCCAAGCTCTCCGACCACGGTATCGAGGAGTTCTACGACGAGGACTATACCGACTCGCAGATTGAGACCATCTTCGAGAAGGCTATGCGCGGACAGCAGCTGTCGAACATGGAGATTCGCCAGTACAAGAACTGCTTCCTCACCGTGATGGCTGAGATGGATGCCGACGCAGGCTGGACCCAGCAGTTCCACTATGGCGCCATCCGCGACAACAATACCGCCATGTACAACCAGCTCGGTCCCGACACCGGCTTCGACTCTATCGGTGAGTTCAACACCGCCAAGGCCATGTCGAAGTTCCTGAACAAGCTGAACATGGAGGGCAAACTCACGCGTACCATATTATATACGCTGAATCCCTGCGCCAACGAGGTCATCGCCACGATGCTCGGCAACTTCCAGGGTGGCGAGCCCGGCAAGATCCAGTTCGGTTCAGGCTGGTGGTTCAACGACCAGATGGACGGCATGATCCGCCAGATGAACGCCCTCTCGGTGCTCGGCCTGCTCTCACGTTTCGTGGGAATGTTGACCGACAGCCGCTCGTTCCTCTCTTATCCGCGTCACGAGTATTTCCGCCGCATCCTCTGCAACCTGCTGGGCAACGACGTCGAGAAAGGCTTGCTGCCTGACGACCGCGAGCTCCTGGGCAAGATGGTCGAGGACATCTCTTATAACAACGCTCGCAACTATTTTAAGTTCTATTAAGCGAGGCAACCCCCTAAAACGCGTCTCCCGTCCTGTTTTTGCAGGGTGGGAGGCTTTTTTTTCGCTCTTTCTGCACGAATGTTAAAGAAAATGCTTACTTTTGCATCGCGAAACATAAAAAACTGTATATACGATATGAATAGAAAGCTTTTAATCTTATTCGTGAACCTGCTCTTCTGCTGCGTTTCCCTGTCTGCACAGGATGCCGAGAAGAGCGATCTGCAAAAGCGTGCCGAGGCCATCGATCCCAAGGAAAACATCGCCCTGGCACGTTCGTCATTCATCCATGCCTTCAACGATTATGCCAACAAGGGCAAAATCTATCAGGCCGTAGAGTGTGCTGCCAAGGCTACAGCGTTGTATTACAAGGAGAACTTCTACCAGGAAGCCTTCGACCTGTTGCGACGTGCCGACCAGGTGGTCGCTGCCAGCAGTCTCTCGCCCAGCCAGGCCGCTGCCTGTCACTACCTCACCACCAAGGAGCGTCTGCAGATGTACATCAAGATGCGCCGTGTCGATGGTGCCAAGGAACAGCTGAAGCAGCTGGAGAGTCACGCCGCTGCCGCCTCCAACGACGAGACGGCCAACGACCTGCTCTATACCAAGGCCGTCTATTACTACACGTTCGGCATGAATGCCCAGGGCAATGCCGTCTTCAAGGAGATGGCTGACAAGCTCACCGCCAGCAAGGAGTACGACAAGGTCGACGAGGTCTACCAGACGCTCATCGCCAACGGCCGCAAGTCGGGCAGCGCCAGCATGGTGGCCCAGTCCTACAGCAACTACATGGCTTGGAAGGACTCTACCAGCGCCATCAAGCATGCCGACGAAATCAAGGCCCTGAAGCAGCAAATTACGGATAACGAGGCCACTATTGCCGACAAGGACAGCTCGCTGACCACCCGCAGCGTCATCATCACCGGTCTGGCCATTCTCGCCGGCATCCTTGCCGCTGCACTCGTGCTCGGAGCCGTTATGTTGCTGCGTTACATCCTGCTCACCCGTCGTCAGCAGAAGAACATCCAGCTGGCCAACGAGAGCAACGCCCTCAAGGCCAAGTTCATCAGCAACATCGCCGCCCAGCTCGAACCGACCTTCCGCAAGCTCGACAGCCGTCAGCCCGAGGTACAGGCCCTGCTCGACTTCTCGAACCATATCCAGACGCTCTCCGAACTGGAGAACAGCACGGAGCCCGTTGAGACGGAGGACGTTCAGGTGCAGCAGTTCTGTGAGGACCTCATGGACCAGGTGCGCGACCAGGCGAAGAGCGACGTGACACTCGCAGTCAACGCCCCCAAAATGAGCGTGCCGATGAACCGCGAATACGTTGGTCACATCCTGCTCCACCTGCTGCAGAATGCCGTCGAATACACCCCCGAGGGCGGCAAGATTACCCTCGACTACAAGAAGCGCGGTCAGCACACCCACCAGTTCCTCGTTTCCGACACTGGCGAAGGCATCCCCGAGGAGAAGCGCGACGACCTCTTCAAGCCCTTCCTCGAGATTCGTGACCTCACCCAGGGCGACGGTCTCGGACTGCCTATCTGCAAGCAGATGGCCCTGCGCATGAATGGCGACCTCGACCTCGACCCCGCCTTCACCAAGGGCACCCGCTTCGTCCTCGAACTGCATACATAATCCCTGCAACATAACACAAAAAAGCCGGAAGCTTCGCGCCTCCGGCTCTTTTTTTAGACCGTCAACCATCAGACATCAGACATCGTACATCAGCCATCAATTGCCGTCGCCGATGTCGCCGTAGTCCGGGTCGGTCGTGCCGCCTCCGGTGTTACCACCGCCGTTGCCGCCGGTGTTCGTGCCGCCATTGTTGCCGCCACTGTTAGAACCGCCGTTGCTACCACTAGTCGTCTCGCCCTTGGCTGCGGCAATCTCAGCCTTGGTCTTGTCCGTGAAGCTGAATTTCACGTCCTTCTTCAGCTCCTCGCGGGTGAAATCGCCCGTCGACTGAGCCAGCAGCTTGATGGTCTTCACGGCGGCACCGGTCTTGGCGCCCTCCGCCAGATTGCCAATCGTGGCCAGCGCAACCTTGTCGTTCTGTGCGTCGTACAGGGTCTCCAGGGCGTTCGCCTCGACGGTGGCCTTGAAGATGGCCAGATTGTCGATCTTGACGGTGTTACCCATCAGCACCTGTTCGCGCACGCACTTCACGAAGTCGATGAGGATACCCGTGATCAGACCCTCCGAGAATGCCGTGTTGTGCTCCGCCATGTGGTGGGCCATGTCCTGCACGTTCAGCGACTGCTTGTAGTCAACTCGGGCGTAAAGCTTGCCCGCCTGCTCCGATTCTGAGGTCTCGGTAACCTTTGAAAGATACAGTTCAATCATAATGTTTTGTTGTGTTTTTTGTGGTATTAGAAACTTGTGCAGCCAGCTACATCGGGTGGCCGCCTCCCGCCTTAATTTCTATGGTACAAAGGTACGAAAAATATCTGAATTATGCAAATATTTTCGCAACTTTTTTCGTACTTTTTTAAAGAATCCTTATGGCAGGAATTCGTTATACTTTGTTACTTTTTCCAATTAATTGCAAAGAATTTGCAGAAAGTTTCGTATCTTTGCAGACGAAAATATAAATAGGAAATACAATTATGACTCAACTTACAGTTTCCGTCGAAGACGCTTCTATGCTCGACCAGATAAAGCAGGCCATCAGCCTATTACGTGGCGTGAATAGCGTCACGTTGAAGCGTCGTAGGAAGACCAGCATGGAGCGCGCCATTGAAGATATAGAACAGGGGCGCGTTTATAAGTACGATAGTCTGGACGACCTGATAAAGGAGATTGAGGGATGACAAAGTACGAACTGCACATCACCGGTGAGTGCAAGCAGAACCTGAAACTCTGCAAGAAGCGTGGCCTGCCGATGCAGGAATTATGGGACGTCGTGGCCAAATTGCTGCGCGGCGAGAAACTCGACGAGAAGTATCAGGCTCACCAACTGCACGGCAACCGTAAGGGGCAGTGGGAGTGTCACATCCAGCCTGACTGGCTACTTGTTTGGGAACAAAATGAAACAGAGCTCATTCTTCTATTGGTAAATACAGGCACACATTCCGACCTTTTCGGAAAGAACAAACGATAACCACCAACCACTTAACCGACACGGAGGCTTTAGACAACATATCCGACTTAGAGAGTAACGATTAAAAAAAATAAACGAATCCTATGGTGGGAATTCGTTATACTTTGTTACTTTTTCCAATTAATTGCAAAGAATTTGCGAAAAGTTTCGTGTCTTTGCAGCCAAGTATACAAATAACAGGAAGATTGTGTTATATGTAAAACATGTTGTCACCTTGGGTGGATAATGTGTGTGTCGATTAGCAGGGGTAATAACCTGCCATTATTTTGTGATAACGGCAGGTTATTTACGCTAAATGGCAGGTTATGGTACGGCGAGGGTGGAGATGGTGGATTTGTTTTCTTAGGGTTTGAAAAAAAAATCCCTAAATACCCTGTAGAAATGTGCAAGGGAATTAAGGATTTATTTTTAGTATTATATAGAAATCTAATCCACCATCTCCACCCTCTTTGGGTGATTTCAGAATGTGTCGGGTACAAAGAGCTTGCTGTCCTCCTTGTTTTCGCGGTCGTGCTGGTCGTAGTCGACTTTGGCCACCAGGTACTTGTTAACACCTCGTATGGTCTTGCTTTCATATCCCAGTTTCTTCATTGCCTTGCCTATTGAATAGGAATTATACTCGCGACCGCGGAAGCCTTTGAAGCTGAGTTCGCGCATGATGTCGCCGGCTGAGAGGGATTCTGCGTTGTCGAGGGTGTCGGGCAGTTTGAGGAAGGTGAGTATGGCTTCCTCGCAGTCGTTGGGTTCCTCGAAGCGGCGGTTGTGCTCGGTGATGAGCTGGCTTTCGTCGTGGGTGGGCTTGGGCTGAAAACCATGGTCGAGCAGGTAGAGTGCCTGGGCGTAGGCTCCCTCGTAGGGCAAGGGGAAGGCGTCGAGGTCAACAGTGTCCTTGAGGTCTATGACGAGATAGCGTCGTGTGCCCTCGGTGCTGCGGATGAAGTTGTCCTCGTTGGTGGTGGCAATGAGCGATGCACGGCGTTCCCTGAGTTCGCGGAAGCGGGCGTAGGAGTCGCGCACGTTCGAGCGGCTGCTGGTGACGATGTACTTGAAGGCCTCGTTCTTCTGGTTGGAGCCGAAGGAGATTTCGTCGAAGAGGATGAGGGGCGTCTCGGAGAGCGAGATGATGAAGTCTTTATCGATGCGCTCCGAGGGTCCCACCTCGAGTCGGTAGTCGCTGAGTTCGGGTGGCAGGATGTGGCGCACGAAGTAGGTCTTGCCGATGTGCTGCAGGCCCTTGAAGATGGGCATCTGAGGGTTCTCGCTGATGCGTCCGAGCATGAGTGCCACCATGCCCACATGCCACTTCTTGAGCATCTGGTCGTAGAAAGGCTCGTTGTCGGGGTCGCCAAACTCCAGATGGCCTACGTAGAAGTCGCCCAGGTAGTCGGGGTCGGTGTCGGGGTTCCATGGTTTCAGGCCTTCGAGCCACTCGCGGCAGGCATCGTAGTCGGGACAGAAGTCGCGGCTGAAGATGAGCGACTTGACGTCACCGGCACTGACCTTCAGCCCCTGAGCCTTCAGCCGGCAGTAGTAGGTGTCGAGGTCGCGGTCCTGAACGGGTCGCCACGGCTGTCCCTGTTCGCGCACCTCAGGACGCTGGCGCCATACGTTGAAGCGCCACTGGGCCTGGGTGGTCAGTGCGTCGCGCATCTGCTGGATGCGGTTCTGCTGTTCCTCCTTGCGCTGGCCTTCCGTCTTCTTGCGGCGGCCGCGGGGCAGCGAGACGTCGATGCCAGCATCCTTGGCCAGCTGGATGAGCGAGGCCAGACGGACGTCGCCACGGCCGGTGTGCAGACAGTTGTCGAACTTCTCGTCGCACTCCTCGCGCTTGTAGCCGGCGTACTGGCTGCAGATGGTGTGGTAGGCCTCGCGGGCCGCTTCGCCAACGCTGGCACAGGCCAGAGTGACGGTGATCCAGTCTTTGTACTCACGGGTGATGTCGATACCGCTCTCAGCGATTCGACGGGCTACGAGCTCCAGATGTTCGAGTTCGGAATAGGAATTGCTGCTGTTCATGATTTAAAGATATTTGGGGTTAATAAAACAATCGGGGTCATAGGGCAGGAAACAGGCGCGGCTGACGTCGGAGCCAGACTTGTCGGGGTCGATGCCGTGGTGGAAACACAGGTGGTTGCGCAGGGCGTTGTATTGCTCCTGGTAGCTCAGTCCGTCGGTCCACGAAGGCAGGGTGACCACCCACTTCACGCCGAGGCCCTTGGGCGATATGAAGCACAGTTCGGTGTCGATGCATGGGTCGCTGATGAGTCGTCGCTTGACGTCCTCTGCCTGCTCTGTGGTGTCAAGGTCGTCAATGTCCAACACCATGTATGGCGAGCGCAGCAGGAGCCCTCGCGCATTACGGTAGGAGAAGGTGCCGGCGAAGAGTGCCGTCTCGAAGTTCAGTTTCTTGTAGTCGCCCAGCTCGTCCTTCGACGCATGGCCCATCATCTGGCGCAATGTCTGGGTTGCCGTGCCGCCGCACCACTGGCTGGTGACGTACTGATAGATCCACGGAATGTCCTGGTTCTGCTGCGGTTTTGTGGCCAGCACCGCCTGGCCGTCCTTGTTACGGTATCCTCTCGGGAATATCGAGAATCGGGGGTTGCATGTCGGGGTCATAAACTATTAATGTTAATTAAAAATTGACTGCGGACGGGGTCATTATTTGGCGGATTAGGCAAAATACACTAACTTTGCAACCGCTTTAAAGACCATTCCGCGATGGCTTTTTGAAGAAGAGACCGGCCTCCGTCGTACGTTAACACTAGAAGGCCAGTCCCGTGTGCGGCCCACCATATTACACTTAATATGGGGGCCTTTATTTCAGGTATTGATTATTATGTCATCATTCTTTTCTTTGCGTTTGTTAATTCGAGGCTTCATATAATACACATGACCCTGCAGGTCAGCATCGAGAGTGGACTGGCGGACCAGGTCGAACATGATGTTGTTGTTCTCGTAGTCGTAAGCCAGCGCATCGAACAATTGTCGGGTAGGCACATAATAGTAGCCACTCGATAGTTTTATAGGAAAGGCGTCCTCGCTATCCTCATTTATAATAATAAGGTATAGAGCATTCTTTTCGTCGTCTTTCGCAAACTTTGCAAACTTTCCGGACGGAAAACCCAATACATTGGCCGTCTCTTCGGTAAATCCAAGCCTGCCAGAGGCCTGGATCGTCGCTTTTAGTTTTGTTGCGAATTGCTTTGCACTTAAAATAGTTATTGCCATACGATTTATATTTTGCCTGCAAAGTTAATAAATATTTGTAGAACTCCCAAATATATTCCTGGAAATTCTTTAATCACGGGCTGTTTTAATAAAAATTAATAGATACAGCCAGTTTCAACGTGCCACAAAGAGACAAAAAAGAAAAAGAAAAGGAAATGAAAAGAAAATAATAGAAATCTGCTTTATACCAATAAACCAAAAACCATCGTCGAAATCTTTTCGCCCGAAGCGATTTTCTCCCCTTTAACATTATTTAGGGGGGTGGTAACACGCTTTAACAAAATTATTTGTACCTTTGCAGACAATAGCGCGCGAGACTGCTCAAGCAATTTTTTACTGCGACTAAACAAGATTCAGTATATTACTAACATTTTAAATTAAACAAACATGAAGAAAAAAGAGTATGAAAGGCCGACGATGCAGGTCGTCCAGTTGCAACAACAGCAGCACCTGCTGGCAGGTAGTGTAGACCCGCTTGATCCGTTCACCCCCGGCGGCGACCCGCTCAACCCTGAACCATGAACATGTTGAACCCTAAAAACAGAAAGAAGACAATGAAGACATTCAGACTATTCAGCATGGCTGCCCTGGCCCTCGCGATGGCCGCTTGCAGCAGCGAAGACAACGAGATTCTGCAGAACACCCAGCAGCCGGGCACGATGCACTTCACAGCCACCATCGCGGCTCCCAGCGGCGATGCCACCACACGTACGGCATATACCGAGGTCGGCAAAACAATCAACGTGACATGGGAAGTGGACGACGAGATTGCCCTGGTACATAACGGAGTGGTGGACGTTGCCAAGGTAACGGCCGTCGACGGTTCCGGCAATGCAACCATCGAGGCTACCATTACCGACAGTCCTGCGGATAATGATGACGTTTACCTGGCTTATCCCGCCGATGCCGTGTTTTCCGCTACACCCTATAAAACGTTCCACTTTACTCCTCATCCTGACATCTTTGACAAAGTGAAAAACTACCAGGATGGTACGCTGGCGTATATCCAGAATAACCTTGACTTACGCACGGGCGACGGCAAACTGGCTGTCGACGGCGACAAAGTCACGCTCAAAGAAAGCGTGTCAGTCTCCAGCCTCATCTGCATTTGGAAACTGACGCTGCAGGACGAGTCCTCTAACCCCCTCTCTGCCTCCCAACTGACGTTCAAGAATGAAACTTACACCCTGGCTAAGGCAACGAGCGCAGCGAAGAACGAGTATTACCTCTGCGTGGTTCCAGGTTATATTCCTGCCCCCGCGGGCACCTACTCTTTCGAGGCTACCGTTGGCGGCGACACCTATACCTTCTCGAAGACGGACTTATACCTCAACGCAGGCAAGTACTACCAGAGCACGGTGACGATGGCGAAGTCCACCGACCTCAGTACTATTTCAAGCGACTACGAGGTGAAGAATGGTGAAGTATTGACGGGTACGCTGGGCAGCAATGTGAAAATCAGCATCGCCGCCGGCGCCACCGTCACGCTGAAGGACGTGGACATCAATGGCAGCGGCACATGGAAAAGTGGTGAGTACGCCGGCATCACCTGCGCGGGCAACGCCACCATCATCCTGGAAGGCACAAACTCGGTGAAGGGCTTCGATGAAGACTATCCCGGCATCTACGTGCCTTCTGGCAACACGCTCATCATCCAGGGCACCGGCTCGCTCAATGTCAGCAGCAATGGCATTGGTGCTGCCGGCATCGGTGGAGGCGAAGATGGTGCCTGCGGCAACATCGTCATCAGCGGTGGCACCATCACGGCCACGGGCGGCGAGGGTGCTGCCGGCATCGGTAGTGGTCAATCATATGATGAAAACGCCTCCTGTGGCAACATTACTATCAGCGGTGGCACCATCAAGGCCACGGGCGGCGAGGATGCTGCCGGCATCGGCAGTGGCCGAGGCTATATCACCTCTGGTGTCGACAGACCTTCCACCTGCGGCGCCATCACCATCACCAGCGGCGTGACCAGCGTGAAAGCCACGGCGGGCAGCGGTGCCAACAGCATCGGTGCGGGCTATAAAAGCACCTGCGGCACGGTGACCATCGGCGGCACGGAGTATTGGGACGGCTCTGATTATAAAAATGGTGGTGACACCTATCTCACGACAAGTCAGCTTACCTATCCTGCTGCGCCTTAAAGGGTAGATCACGGGACGGTTCTCTGATCTGTTTTAAAGATAAAACCAGGAAACGGAAGTCCGCGCGGCTTCCGTTTTTTTCGTCCGAGACCCTCTCTTTTCCCCCTATAGGGGGAAGAAGGATAAAAAAAATAGGGGAAAATTTGCCCTTTAGGCGAATTTTGTCACGACTCAGCAAACGAAATGCAAGCATTTCTTTGCGTTCGCTGCTCCAAAATTTGGAAATCTGAAAAATAATTCCTAAATTTGCAGCGTGAAATGAAAAAATGTGGCTATGGAAGAGAATAAGAATGATATCGAATTAGAGGGGATGATGGCTCAAGAACCATCGTTGGCCGAGATGCCTCTTACAGAGCTGAAAGAGGTTGATTACACGTTTGGTAATCGTGACTTTGGCTATCCTCACACCCTCGAGGAATTGGATGCCGCACTTGACCGGGCCGATGCTCAGCGCAACGATCCGTCGAAATGGGTGTCGTCGATAGAGTTCCATACCCGTCTTGAACAAAAATATCCATGGCTAAGATAGTTTGGGACGAGTTGGCATCAAGACAACTTGAATCACATCTTGACTACGCATTAGAGGAGTTTGGGCAGAAGTGTGTGCGTAACTGGTATCGTGACATTCTGCGTATAGAGTCCCGCATGACTCTTCAGCCTTTATCTTACCCCAAAGTGCCTTTTTTGGAACATCGGGATAAGACGTATCGTGGCGCTACCATCATGACAAACTTTCAGCTAATCCATTATTATGACGCAGATGCCGATACCGTATTCATTGATGCCATTTGGGATATGCGCATGCAACCAGTAAAGCTGGATGAGATGATAAAGTAAAATACGGTTTTTATTGAAAAATAATCGGGAAAACATTTGGTTTTCTCGATATTTTTTTGTAACTTTGTACTCACAAGCATGGAGTTGTGAGTACGAGTGAAGGCTGCGGCTCGGAAAAGCCTGAGCAAGCTCAATTTTCACTCACCTTGCACTTCACTTGTAATGTGAAATTAACCCTATTTATTAACATTTAAAACACACAACGCTATGAACAAAACAGTAAAAACAGTACTCAAGGTCCTCGGTTACATCATCGCTGCCCTCCTCGGCGCAGCCGGCGAAGCCGTGATGATGTAAAAGACGAACACGAATCTCACAAATCTTACGAATAATCCAAGTACAGAAAAAATTCGTGTAATTCGAGAGATTCGTGTTCAAAAAAATTTTGCGTTCAACGACACTATGGAAAACACACGATTTAAAATCTCTCAGTATGCCTGTGCGGTGCTGCTCATCATGAGCAGCATTGCGCTGGTTGCGTATCAGGTCATTATGATCGACGACGTTTCGAACGGTCTGCTGGTCTACGTGGCCCAAGCCTTCCTGCTCGTCGCCAGCATCTTCGGCCTCGACTATTATGTTAAACTCATCACCAAGAAAATCAATGGAAAACATCAAGCTCAGTAATCATTTCACGTTGGCAGAATTCTGCAACCTCAGTAAGTACCCCGACAACCTGCCTACGCCGCAGGTCGTGTTCAACCTGAAATACGGTTGCCAGTATGTCAGGATAGGATATTATAAGTAACAAAAGTGCACAACGGAACCGACCCCGTTGTGCATTATTTTTATGTTAATAAACCAAAATTCATCGTCGAAATCTTTTCGTCTGAAACTATTTTCTTCTTTTTAACATTATTTAGGGGGGGCTAACACGCTTTAACAAAATTATTTGTACCTTTGCAATTTGAATGTTGCGAGACTGCTCACGCAGTTTTGTCACCGTGTTTTTACGGAAAATGATAAGACATTATTCAATATTACTAACATTTTAAATTAAACAAGTATGAAGAAAAAAGAGTATGAAAGACCGACGATGCAGGTCGTCCAGTTGAAACAACAGCCGCACCTGCTGCAGGCCAGCGGCCAAGCCGACGTTCAGGACTACAACTGGAACGAAGAAGAAACAGAGTAACAAACCCACTAAAACGATGAAAGCAATTATGAAGACAACGAAATATTTTCTGAGTATGGCTGCCCTCGCATTGGTGGGCGCAATGACCGTAAGCTGCTCCAGCGACGACAACTTTATCGACCAGCCGCAGCAGCCCGAGACTAAGAACAACGTAGTAACCCTGACCACCACCGTGGGCCTGGACGGCGGCGCCGGAACAACCCGCGCGCTGACCAGTACGGGCGTGAAGACCTTTGCTGTGGGCGAGAAGATGGCGCTCCGTTACAAGAACAAGAAGGGTGATTGGGTGAAGGCGGTGAGCAATGCGCTGGAGCCAGGAGATATTGCCGACGGAAGCAAGTCTGCCACGTTCACTTTCACGCTGGACAACCCCGACAAGACGCAGAACGTGGACTACATCTACCCAGCAGCGATAGTTAACCAATCCGGCAACGTGGACGAGGCCGCCCTCTTCGGGAGTCAGGACGGTACGCTCAATAAAATCGCAAGCACATTCGACTACAGCAGGAAGGTAAGCGCATGGGACGGCGAAAACCTGCCCTCGCTGACGCTGGAGAACCAGCTGGCCATCCTCGCCATCACACTGAAGAACGCTGACGGTAGCAGCGACATCACCAGCAGCATCACGGGCCTGACCCTGAGCGACGGCACCAAAACCTACAACGTCACGCCCTCGGCAGCTGAAGGCCCCATCTACGTCGCCATCTACCCCACAGCGTCGGCCACCATCACGGTTACCGCCACCGACGGCACGAAGAACTACGCCAAGACACTGTTCGGCAAGACCTACGCAAAAGGCAACGGCTACCCGGTGAGATGGAAGATGGCGAAGGTGGTGGCCTATTCATCTGAAATGAACGTGCCTGCCGGAGACCACTGGTACATTGGCGGTTCAGGCGAACACAATATCACCATCGGCGAGGGTGCCACGGTGACAATCGGCAGCTCGTTGCTAATGCAAAACGCATCAATCATATGCAGCGGCAACGCTACCATCATTCTGGCCGACGGAACCACTACCAATATTTTTAACGGCCGCATCAAGGCCGGTTCTGAGGGCACTACGCTCACCATAAAGGGCAACACCGGTGAGCTGAACATCCAAGATGGAATTTCTTCAGGCGCTGCCATTGGTGCCTCAGATGGCGCTGCGTGTGGCAATATCGAGATTCAGGGCGGCGTCATCACGGCCACGGGAGTACAGGGTGCTGGAATAGGTGCGTCGTCCAACGCTAAGTGCGGCAACATCACCATCAGTGGCGGCACCGTCACGGCAACCGGTAGCAATGGTGCGGGAATAGGTGCGTCCAACGCTGAGTGCGGCCACATCACCATCAGTGGCGGCACCGTCACGGCAACCGGTGGCGATGCTGGTGCCGGCATCGGTAGTGGCTCCTCAGACACCGGCTGGTGCGGCAATATCACCATCAGCGGTGGCACCGTCATAGCAACCGGTGGACCTATGTCAGCCGGCATCGGAACAGGCGAAGAAAATGGCTGCGGCGACATCACCATCAGAAGCACCGTTACCAGCGTGACGGCCACGAAGGGCTCTGGTGCTGAGGCAAGTATAGGCGCAGCAAACGATTATGATGCGCAGTGCGGCACGGTGACCATCGAGGACCCGTCGAAAGTGACGCAGAACTAATCCTCCTCACAGGGGGGGCAGCCCTCCCCTGTGAGCTTCCCCGAGCTTGGGGAAACACTGTGCTCACGCGGGGGCAGTCCCCTTGTGAGACGAAAACTAAACACAATTCATTATATTACTAATATTTTAAATTAAACAAACATGAAGAAAAAAGAGTATGAAAGGCCGACGATGCAGGTCGTCCAGTTAAAACAACAGCCGCAACTGCTGGCTGGTAGTGATGTGAGTGCCACAATGGAGGGGACGTTTACGGAGGAGGATATCTGATGTCCCGCAGCCATCCGAGTATTAACAACTAAAAAAAGAAGAAGAACAATGAAAACAATGAATATCTTCAAGACTTTGGCACTGGCTATGCTGATGCCAACGATGCTGCTGACCACTGCTTGCAGCAGCGAGGACGATTTAGTCAACAACACCGCGAACACTGAGAACACGATAAATAAAGGCTACGCCCTTCCCGTCACCGTGAACGTTACCCGTGAGGGCGACGCCACCACTCGAGCCACCTATACCGACAACGGCGATGGGACTGGTTCACTCGGCTTCAGCACGGGCGACAAGCTGTTCGTGACGGGTAACCATGCCGAAGCAGGCGTGTTTGCCGGCACGCTGGATTATGACGCTGTTTCTGGAAAGTTCAGCGGCACCGTGACAACCAAAAATGAATACCCCGGCACTATCGATGACCTTATGGCAAGTGCTTATGCTGTCTTGCTGCCTGCCGGATATGAAAGCTATGGATTCAATTCTATCGTAGGAAACGGCTATGAAGCTACGATTAGACATTACTTAAATAAGGCTTTTGCCCTCACGAAGGCTGCTGCCGTGGAGCAGTTCAGCGTTGAGCGTGCATTCTCATATAGCAGCTGCTTCGCCCTTGAGCCCGCGAATGCCATCGCCAGCTTCACCATCAGCGGACTGACGGCAAACAAGGAAGTCGCAGTAAGTTTTGATACAGGCATGACAGGTGTTATCAGCGGAAATGTAACGACCAGTGCCACTGGCGTTGCAACCTTTGCCATAGGCTTGGATGCAGGTCGTAAATTAGAGGATTGCACCCTGACGGTGGACGGCAACAACATCGCGATGCCAACGAAGACAACCGAGGCAGGCCACATCTACAACATCAGCAGGAGCGTGGCGCCAGCTGCAACCGACCTCTCAACAATCAATGCAAACTATACCGCCAGCAACGGTGAAACCCTCACTGGTACACTAGCCTCTAACGTGAAGATTTCCATTGCCGACGGTGCTACGGTGACACTTAATAATGTGACCATCAACGGCGTGAACGACAGCAACTACGAGTGGGCCGGCATCACTTGTCTTGGCGATGCCACCATTATCCTCAGCGGTACGAATACAGTGAAGGGATTCTATCAGGATTATCCTGGCATCCAGGCTGCTGCTGGCAAGACGCTCATCATCAATGGCACAGGTTCTCTCACGGCCAGCAGCTACGGCTGGGGTGCCGGCATCGGTGGCGGAAGTGGAAGTGGTGCTGCTTGCGGCAATATTGAGATCCAGGGCGGCACAATCACCGCAACTAGTGGAGAATATGGTGCCGGCATCGGTGGCGGAAACAACTCTAGTTGGGGCAATATTACCATCAGCGGTGGAACCGTCACTGCTACAGGCGGATATCGTGGTGCTGGCATCGGTGGCGGTAGAAAAAGTTCTATTGGGAGTGTCTCCTGTGGTAATATTCTCATCAGCGGTGGAACCGTCACTGCTACAGGCGGTGAAGAAGCGGCCGGTATTGGCGGAGGTAGAGGTTACAATAGCGGTACATTTAGCAGTTGCGGCACCATCACTATTACTACAGGCGTAACCAAAGTGACTGCTACAAAAGGAAGTGGTGCTCCCAACAGTATCGGCGCAGGCAATTTAGGCACTTGCGGCACAGTAACCATCGGCGGCGTGGAGGGTGCTATCACCGATAGCCCGTACACCTATCAGCCGTAATAATCCCTCTCGCCCCGCATCGGAGCACACCGCAATGGTGCGGGCGTAGATCACGGGACGGGTAGATCACGGGACGGTTCTTTGATCTGTTCCAAAAGATAAAACCAGGAAACGGAAGTCGGCAATCGCGGCTTCCGTTTTTTTCGTCCGAGACCCTCTCTTATCCCCCTGTGTAGGGGGAAGAAGGATAAAAAAAATAGATCACGGGACGGTTCTCTGATCTGTTTTAAAGATAAAACCAGGAAACGGAAGTCCGCGCGGCTTCCGTTTTTTCGTCCGAGACCCTCTCTTGATCATGGGGTCGGTTCCTCTGATCACTTTTTAAAGAATAAAAACAGAGAAACGGAAGTCAATCGCGGCTTCCGTTTTTTCGTGTGGCTGGCGAATCATCCTCTTTCGGGCTAAATTATCGTTTGTGCCCAGTTTGGAATTTCTTCGGTATAGCGTTTAAAGAGTTCTCCGTCAATTGTACGATATAACAAGCGAGGGAGTTGATCATCAATGGAGTTGTCGTATACATAAGCACGATCTACGAAGGCAATAGCTTCCTCCGCATTCAGAAGAGACTTATAGTATCTGGAAATAACCTTTGAAATAGGTACTTCGTGTCCGCCATTAAGATAACGTTGAGTGATGCGAGCTACGTTTATTGAAGGATCAGATGTGCAGACATAGAAGAACCGGATAAAGAAGCCAGCCTCCTTAGCTTTTTTAAGAAATTCCAGTTTCTCGGGAGAAGAGAATACCGTCTCGAATACAAAGTCGCGACCTTGCTCTAAGCATTCATATCGCATCTGTGTAGCTTTTTCTGCTGCTTTTAATACTGCCTCAGGTGAATTCCAGTCGCCAAACATCTCCTGAGCTATGTTATCAGGATTGATATACAGACTATCGGCAGCCCATTCATTGTTAAGCAATTGAATGGTGGTTGTGGTTTTGCCTGAGCCATTAGGGCCTGCAACTACACATAATGTAGGACGGCGGTTAGTCATTAAGTATCTTCTTTCGTTGAGAACGTCGGGCTTTTATGATGCGAACTACTTCCGAAAAACGTCTCTGTTTCTCGGCTTTTGCCTTGGCTGTTGATTCGCGTGCTGCCATAGCCACATCTTCCATCAGAGCCTGCAACATTTCGTCGGTAGGCTCTTCCATAGAAGTCAGACGATATTTCTTATGTACCTCAGTCATATTTACCTGTATTTGGGTGCAAAGATACAAAGTATATTTGAAAGTTCCAAATAATATTGAAAAAATGTCATGATTACGAGGTCGTTCCTCTGCAAGCAGAGTGTGGCGATGCAAACAATCCTTTTGTGAACTTTTTAAAGAATAAAAACAGAGAAACGGAAGTCACTTCAGTGCGGCTTCCGTTTTTTCGTCCGAGACCCTCTCTTATCCCCCTGTTTAGGGGGAGGAAGGATAAAAAAGTGGGGGAAATATTTGGTATTTTGCTCACTTATTCGTATCTTTCACCTATGGTGAAGATAGGCTGCATTTCGGAAATAAAAGAAAAAAATCGACTTTTTCTTTGTATTTCACTCAATTTGCACTATCTTTG
>Ga0247609_10001152_pt1 | contig 32773 bp, 22 predicted proteins | sample 172DNAGHGlowgp2_FD_193487 | JGI IMG/M metagenome (GOLD analysis project Ga0247609, IMG submission 193487) | Sheep rumen microbial communities from Palmerston North, Manawatu-Wanganui, New Zealand - 1728 DNA GHGlow gp2 | ecosystem: Host-associated > Mammals > Digestive system > Stomach > Rumen ... | reverse complement strand
CCCATTATCACCAAAGGCTTGTGTCCTGTTGAGTCTTTCCACAGGGTAAGAGAGTCTTCTATTTTCCTTTTCAGCATATTTTAAAACGATTTTGTGCTGCAAAGATACACTTTTTCAAACGAATAACTATTATCTCAACGCACTTTTTCCAACGAATATGATATATTTTAACGCATTTTTTCAAGTGAATGGGTAAAATTCTATCCTTTTTGAACTTTTTTTGTTTTTTCGTGTGCCCCATTGATTCTTGACACAATATTTCTATGATTAAACACAAATTCAGTTAAATAATAGTTAATTATCATCTATTATTTGTCGTTTTTCGACAAATAACACTACCTTTGCAGCCAGAATAACAATTAAATTGATTTACGCTATGAATGAGAAATTGACTATGACGCTGAAATGGCTCAGTTATGTGGCATTGTTCTTTTGTGCCGCATGGTTTGTATTTCTGTGCTATCAGAGTTATCATCAGGTCTTTGATACTACAGGCAGCCACATCCATTGGGAGGCGAAACAAAATCAAGTCCTGTTTGTTTCAACTGTATTCCTATTATATATAGCACTGACGTTGGCTGTCATAGGTCTATGTGTGGCTTTCTTTATCAATCTCATCAAAGGAATCCAACATGAGGAACTGTTCCCTAAAAAGAATATCAGGCTTATCTTCATTGCTGCCATTCTGCTGTTCCTTCAAACAGTAGCATCAGACAATCTTAATCAAGCATTCATTTCTGAAGGCCCTGCAGCAATAGCCCTTACTTCAAATCCATTTGTGCAGTCTCTTATTCTACTCGTTTTTGGCATCTTGTACAAAATGAGCTATCAGGTTGCAGCAGAACACGACTTAACGGTATAAGGAGGGCAGTAGATGATTGTCGTAAACTTAGACGTGATGATGGCCAAAAGGAAAATCTCGCTTAATGAATTATCTGAGCGAGTTGGCATCACTATCACAAACCTTTCGAAATTGAAAACGGGTAAGGCCAAGGCCATACGCTTTACAACACTTGATGCTATTTGCAAGGCGTTGGATTGTACTCCAGCAGATATATTGGACTATAGTTGCGAAAAGTAAATAGATGAAAAAGACCATTATTTTTGCGATGCTAATTGCCATCATGATAGTAGCATCACCAGTATCGGCACAGACCATAGTCAAAGGCAACGTTGTCAACGAACGAGGTGAGGGCATCGAATACGTTAGCATCGGATTCGAGAATGATAGTGTTGGCGTCATCTCAGACGCAAAAGGACACTTTGAGCTTACGATTCCAGCTGGACGGAAAGATGAACTATCATTCAGCCATGTATCGTATCTCAACGCAGAGGTTTCCTACGAGGAATATGCTAAAAAAGACAAGCTCACCGTAGTTTTGAAAGACAAAGTGGTAGAACTGGCTGAGGTGGTGATTAGCAAGAAGAATAAGCCCAAGACCATCGTAGGTAAAGGCATACCTGCCCCAGGACTCGTTGGCACTTCAGGACAAGGATCGAACTTAGGGCCTGAAGGCGGTGTAGCTTTTTCGTGTAAAAGGAGTTATGTCATCAGCGATATCCTGGTGAAGATATCCAGCTGTACCTTCAAGCAATGTAAGGTAAGTATTAACATTTATGAAAGGAAAGGCAAGCAATTCGTGAATATTCACCAGAAGCCGATATACGAAACACTCACCAACGATAAGAGCAAGTACATCTTAGACATCCGCCCAGAAGAGAACATTGTACTAAAGCCCAAGACAGACTATTATGTTAGCATTCGCGTGGTGGATGGCTTTGGTAAAAAGGGGTTCTTATACCTGAATGCTTACATGAAGAATGGGCTGTATCGCAATGCTGTGAAAGGAAAGACCAAGAAACTCCCCGTCTGTCCAGCAATTCAGGTGAAAGGGTATGAAATAGAACAATAACTCAAAGCAATAAGATTGTACTTCGACATCCTCTCAAATGAGATATTAAAAAGAGACCTGCCCAAGTGGACAGGTCCCTTTGTAATTATATCAGAGTGATATTTACTCTTCGACGGCTGCCTGGGCGGCGGCGAGGCGTGCGATAGGCACACGGAATGGGGAGCAAGAAGCGTAGTTCATGCCAATCTTGGCGCAGAACTTCACGGACGATGGCTCACCACCATGCTCACCGCAGATACCGCAACGCAACTCTGGACGTACCTCGCGGCCCTTCTTCACGGCGTACTTGATGAGCTTGCCTACACCCTTCTGGTCGAGTACCTGGAATGGGTCAACCTTCAGAATCTTCTTCTCAAGATATACGGGCAGGAAGCTGGCGATGTCGTCACGAGAGTAACCGAAGGTCATCTGAGTCAAGTCGTTGGTACCGAATGAGAAGTACTGGGCCTCAGTAGCGATACGGTCGGCTGTCAAGGCGGCACGTGGAATCTCAATCATTGTACCAATCTCGAAGTCGATGGTCACACCGTACTCCTCGAACACTTCCTTGGCTGTTGCCTCGATAATCTCTTTCTGCTGCTTGAACTCGTAGAGGATACCAATCAGCGGAACCATGATTTCTGGACGTGGATCCTTGCCTTCCTTCTTCAACTCGCAAGCTGCGCTCAGGATGGCGCGGGTCTGCATAGCGGTGATTTCTGGGAATGTGATACCCAGACGGCAACCACGGTGACCAAGCATCGGGTTGTTCTCGGCAAGGCTGTCAACGCGCTTCTTGATGTCGGTTACGCTCACACCCATTTCCTTGGCCATGGTTTCCTGACCAGCGGCATCGTGGGGAACGAACTCGTGGAGTGGGGGATCCAGCAAACGGATGTTCACTGGGCAACCGTCCATTGCCTCGAGGATACCCTTGAAGTCTGCTTTCTGGTAGGGAAGCAATTTCTCCAAGGCTTTCTTACGACCCTCAACTGTGTCTGAAAGAATCATCTCACGCATGGCGATGATCTTCTTGTCCTCGAAGAACATGTGCTCGGTACGGGTCAAACCGATACCCTTGGCACCGAAGTTGCGGGCTACTTGGGCATCGTGTGGAGTGTCGGCGTTGGTGCGAACCTGAAGCTTAGTGTACTTGTCGCAGAGGTCCATCAACTCCTTGAAGTCGCCCGACAGTTCAGGAACCTTTGTTGGCACTTCGCCAGCATATACCTGACCTGTGGAACCGTTGATGCTGATGTAGTCGCCTTCCTTATAGACAACACCCTCAATCTCTACAGTCTTGGCCTTGTAGTCCACATTGATGGCACCTGCACCTGATACACAGCACTTACCCATACCACGGGCAACAACGGCTGCGTGAGAGGTCATACCACCACGGGCAGTCAAGATACCTTCTGCTGCAGACATACCTGCGAGGTCCTCGGGAGAGGTCTCGATACGAACCATCACAACACGGTGGCCGTCAGCGTGCCACTTAGCGGCATCCTCGGCGAAGAATACAATCTGACCGCAACCAGCACCTGGAGATGCGGGAAGACCTTGAGTGATGACTTTGGCTTTCTTCAAGGCGTCCTTGTCGAAAACAGGGTGCAACAGCTCGTCCAACTTGTTGGGCTCACAACGCATCAGAGCGGTCTTCTCGTCAATCTTGCCTTCCTTCAGCAAGTCCATGGCAATCTTAACCATGGCTGTACCAGTACGCTTGCCGTTACGGGTCTGCAAGAACCAAAGCTTGCCTTCCTGAACGGTGAACTCCATGTCCTGCATGTCGTGGTAGTGGTTCTCGAGCTTGTCCTGAAGGGCGTCGAGCTGCTTGTAAATCTCTGGCATGGCTTCCTCCATTGATGGGAACTTGCTGGCGCGCTCTTCCTCGCTGATACCTTGAAGGGCAGCCCAACGACGAGAACCCTCAATGGTAATCTGCTGAGGTGTGCGGATACCGGCTACAACGTCCTCACCCTGGGCATTCACAAGATACTCGCCATTGAACAGGTTCTCACCTGTGGCGGCGTCGCGGCTGAAGCATACACCTGTAGCGGATGTCTCGCCCATGTTGCCGAATACCATAGCCATTACGCTAACAGCTGTTCCCCACTCGTCGGGAATACCTTCCATCTTGCGGTAAAGGATGGCGCGTTCGTTCATCCAACTGCGGAACACGGCGCAGATGGCACCCCACAACTGAACCATCGGGTCGTTGGGGAAGTCCTCGCCTGTGCGCTCCTTGATGGCGGCCTTGAAACGGCTAACAAGTTCTTTCAACTCGTCAACACTCAAGTCCTTGTCAAGTTTCACACCGCGAATCTTCTTCACATCCTCGATGATTTCCTCGAATGGGTCGATGTCGTCCTTGTTCTCTGGCTTCATGCCAAGAACAACGTCACCGTACATCTGAACGAAACGACGGTAGGAGTCATAAGCGAAGTGAGGATTGTTGGTCTTTCTGCAAAGTCCCTCAACGACCTCATCGTTCAAACCAAGATTCAGAATGGTGTCCATCATACCGGGCATTGAAGCGCGGGCACCTGAACGAACGGATACCAATAGGGGGTTGGAAACGTCGCCGAATTTGCTGTTCATCAAGTTCTCAATATGACGAACGGCTGCTTCTACGTCGTCTTTCAGAAGCTCTACAATCTTCTCCTGACCTACCTCATAGTACTCGTTGCACACATCTGTCGTGATAGTAAAACCTGGAGGTACAGGAACTCCGATAAGGTTCATCTCAGCAAGGTTGGCACCTTTGCCACCCAGCTGCTCTCTCATCTGGGCATTACCCTCGGCTTTTCCGTTGCCAAAGGTATAAACTCTTTTGTCACTCATTGTTTGTAATTAATAATGTATTAAAAATAATTAATGGTTAATATTTACTTTTAAGGTCTCATCACCTACTTAGTAGATTGAAAACACAGGATGCTTTCAACTACTGACAGGTGTTATTGTGTGTCACGTGCAAGTCAGATGACCAATCAAATTTACTTGAATTGGCATGACGCCGCCGTGATTATGCAAATCACGTGCAAGTCAGATGACCAATCAAATTTACTTGAATTGGCATGACGCTGCCGTGATTATGCAAATCACGTGCAAGTCAGATGACCAATCAAATTTACTTGAATTGGCATGACGCCGCCGTGATTATGCAAATCACGTGCAAGTCAGATGACCAATCAAATTTACTTGAATTGGCATGACGCCGCCGTGATTATGCAAATATATATGATTGTAACCGAATGGCAAAACTTTTCAACCGTTTTTTTCAAACAAACATGTTTTTAGCATCTTTTTTTCTGATTATTTCATTTCATCTTTTTATTTCTTTTGAGTGTTAAATCATCATCTGATACACCCTTTTCTTGCTCATATTGAAAAGATTCATTAACTTCGCAACGCATTTTACTCTCAATTCCTAATTTTTACTGACATGATGACATCTAAGACTCTAATCATTGCTGCATTTTTCGCTGTTTGCTCCAGTTCATGCACAGCGCAGAACAACGACGTGAAAAACGCACCACTCTATGGAAAGACCATCAACATCATCGGAGATTCATACGTCGCCAATCATAGAAGGCCTAAAGAGGAAACATGGCATAGCATGGTTGCCAGCAAGTATGGAATGACCTACCGTAACTACGGACGTAACGGGTGCTGCATCGCATTCAACCGCGACAAGGACGGATTCGGTCCATCGCTTCTTGAGAAATACAAGATGATGAATGATACTGCCGATTATGTCATTGTGCTCGCAGGCCATAATGATGCCGATAAAATCAAGGACAGCACCGATTCGCTGTTGATTTTCCGAAATAGGCTTGAGGCACTGTGCGATAGCCTCATTAAGAAATATCCTGATGCAAAATTGGCTTTCATTACGCCTTGGAATGTGCCGAGACCTGGATTCCGGAAAGTGATAGAGACCATTGAGGATGTGTGTGCCCAACGTTCTATACCCGTGTTCAACGCAGCGAAGGAGAGTGGTATATATGTGGGGAACGAGAACTTTAGGAAGCGCTATTTCCAATCGCCCAACGACACTGCGCATCTTAATGCGAAAGGTCACCAACTTGTCATGAACAAGATGGAGTCCTTCCTGCTTCGTCTCTGACCTTTCCTGCAACACCCTACAGCAGCGCCATCCGCTTTCTGTAAGAGACAGTTTACCCCGCCTTTCTGATAAGGCGGGGTAAATGCTTATTGTGGGGGGATGTCTGTTGGCTATGAAAAGGGAAATCGTTTGTTATGGAGCAGTTTGCTCTGCTTCTTTTGGTGCTTTGTCCTTTTTGCCGAAGACAGAGAAGTGGACATAGCGTTTCGGATGTGCCCGTAGGTCGTTCATCAGGGCGTTGGCACTCTGAATCGTCGAGTCAAGATGGTTGTAAAGGCTCGGGTCGTTCATCACCTTGCCGTAGGTGCCCTCACGGTTTGTCAACAAGGTCTTCAAATCAGATGTCACTTGCTGAAGTTGAGTCAATGTCTGGATGGTATTGTCGCTCAAACCCTTGAAATCCACATCGTTCATCTTGTCTGTGGCATTGCCGACTTTCGTCATCATCGTGTTGGCGTTGTTGGCCAACTTGGGCATCTCCTTGCCAAGCAGGTTGTTCAACTGACCTGTCGTCGTCTTCAAGTCGGTGGTCAGATAAGCCATGTTGTCCAATGTGGTGGCTATGGAAGGATTGTTCACCAGTATGCTGAGCCCGTACATGATGGAGTCGAGTTTGGGCATCAAGGTTTCCAGTTTGGGCATCAGAGAACTGGCTGCGTCGAGCGCGCCTAAGCGCCAGCCACCGCTGATGGTGTCGCCCTCGTTCAGGAATAAACTGGTCTCGGCCAGAACAAGGTTGAGTTTCGTCGCACCTAACATCTCCTTGCTCAGTTCTGCATAACTCCCGATTGGAATGTTCAGTTTCTTGTCGACCGTGATGTGAATCACCACTTGCTTGTTGCTGTTGTAGTCAAAACTCATGTCTTTTACCACACCAACGGGAAAACCGTCGGCCAGCACTTCACTCGACACAGCAAGACCGCTTACCTCTGGCAAGGCGACGTAGAAACTCTTGCTGTCGTCGAACAGACTCATACCCTTTAAAAAGGTGATTCCTAAGTAAATGATGATAATCGAAAGGATAGCTACTAATGCTATCTTGATCTCCTTCGTGATATTCTTCATATTTTCTGATGTGAGGGGAGTTATTGTTTATTGTTTTTCTTCCATTCGTTGATGGCTTGGCTTGTCGCAACTTTGTTACCGTTCTTGAAGGCGATGATGAACGAACCCGGGAATTTACCGTTCAGGCTCTTATGCAATTTCTGTATCTCTCTGTAGTCCGTCGTGTTGCCGTAGGTATATTTATACAACTTGCCTTCTTGGTAGTAATCTGCCGAAAGACCCTTGAGCTGACGGTCGTTGCTCTTTAATTTCTTATCCGATGCAAGGATTTGGATTTTGAACACTGGCGCGTCCTCCTTTTCTTGGGAAGCACTGGCAGGGGCTTGCTCTTGCGAAACGGCGGGTGTTGTAGTCGTGGATGGCTCTGCCTCATCGCTAGTGGAGTCGGAGGGTTCCTCTTCCACATCTGACTTAGAGGGTTTGGAGGTGTTGCCAGGCGTCACTTGCTCTAATTTCGACATTCGACCTGTATGCCGGGCCTTATAGCGGACGAAAGCATTGTAGATGCACTTCGCCATCGTCTCCTGACCATTGCTTGACAAGAGAAAAGCTTCTTCTGAAGGTGTGGAGATATAACCTACCTCAAGCAACACGCTCGGCATGTAGGTCAAGCGAAGAACGGCAAGGTTGGCTTGCTGAACACCCATGTCATGGCGTTTGCCGGTCTTCACCATCTCATTCTGACAGAACTTGGCGAACTCTACACCGCTCTCCAAGTCCCTGTCCTGCATCAGCTCGAACATGATGCTGCTTTCCGTGCTGCCGTCGAAACCGTATTTCTTCGCACCGTCCTTTTCGTATTCTATCACGGAATTCTCGCGTTTCTCCACCTCAAGATTCGTTCCTGTAGTGCTTAATGTCAAGGTGTAAGACTGAACACCAACGGCTTTTCGCGCGCCCTTGGGCATGGCATTAGTGTGGATGCTGATGAACAAGTCCGCTTTCGCTTTGTTGGCGATTTCTGCCCTGCGGCCCAGTTCGATGAATACGTCGGTCGAACGGGTGAAAATCACTTTGGTGTCTGAACAGTTCGACTGAATCAACTCGCCAAGACGTTTGGCGATGCCTAAGTTGATGTCTTTCTCACGGTTGCTGGGCTTACTGCCTATCGCTCCGGGGTCCTTCCCTCCATGACCTGGGTCAATCACCACCACAAACTGCTTCTTCATGGCATCGGGAGCGCCTATGCCGAAAGTGGAGTGGGGGATAAGAAGGAATAGGAAGAAGAGTGAAATCTGTATATGTAGGAGTCTTTGTAATGATATTCGCATATAGATGTTTTGTGGACTGATGGTGATGTCTTTTGTTCTTTTCGCCTTCAGCGAATCTTCTATCATGCAAAATTATAACTTTTCAACTTTTCTGCAAAGACGCATCGACGTTTTTTAGATTTATTTGCGCTTTTGACTCTTTTTCGGCCTTTGAGGCACTGTCGCCCGTCTTGGCGCTTAGGCCTTTAAGGCCCCTAAGGTCCTAATGGGAACCCTATTTCAAGAGCCTGGAGGGAGAATCCGAAATCCAGCCATATCCCATCCTGCGCTCGTAACTGATTTTTGAAAGGTCATCCTGGGGTACACCGTCGCGGTCGCAATAGAAGGGCTTTTCGCTGACCAAGTCATAGAAACGGGCCCACAACAGAGGAGCTCCTTTCTTTTTCTTCAAACGGATGTCGGGTTGGCCTTCTTTGTTGGTGAAATGTTCCACAACGGTGTTTTTGATGGCGTGCCCCATGAGCCAGTTCCTGGCGCCGTTCAACGATTCGCGGATGGCCTCGGTCTGATTCTCTTCCTCCATCAGCAACTGGATGATGCCTTCTGTCTCACCATAACCTGAGAGTGAAGCCAACTCATAAGAACGGCCCGACGTGGGGGCGAAAGTTACCTCATCGTGCTGTTGGCACCATACCGTGAGCTTGCCTTTCTTCTGTACCTGGCATTTCAGAATGCAGTCAAGGCCGCGAAGGTAGGCATCCAAACAGCGGGAACGAAGCTCCTCGTCCAACTTCAAACCTGAGTATTTCGCTTGGTTCTTTCCGATGCCCTTCATCAAGTACATTGCATTGACCATCGCCCCGTCGTTGAAGGTGATGTGGTTGTAGTAACCGTCTTTCAGAGGATAGTATTGGGGCCAACCGCCGTTCTCGTACTGCGCATCCAGCAGGTAGAAAACCCCGCGGAGGAAGGAGTGGCGGTAGCGGCTCTCACCAGTGGCGAGGTATATTCGGCGGAGGAATTCCAACTCGTCAAAGGTGGCGCCATTGTCAATCGTCGTACCGATACCGCTTGTGGAGCATTCCAGTATTTCAGCCTGGTCAGCCCCCAAATGCCATTGCTGGTTTTTCACCCAGCCACCATTCATCTGCTGGTAGCGAATCACGCTGTCGGCTATCTCAAGCGCTTCGTCTTCCTCAAACCATGAATCGGGTTGGTGATAGGCGATGTCGTGGAAACGTTTGTGCGACAGACTGCTTTGGGCATTGGCAGCAACAGGAATACTGATTGCTGACACCAACAACAGGATGAGGGTAAGTGGGCGTGTCATCGTTTTTGCCATACCTCGTCTTCTTATACTTTTACACAATAAATTATAGCAACCGACAATTGAATCCTGCTTCTTCGATGGCTGCTATAACGTCAGAATCTTTCTGATTTCCTTCTACATAGGCTATACCTTTGGCCAAATCCACTTCAACTTTCTCTACTCCAGCCACATTGCTGATGGCTTTCTCTGCGCTTGCCTTGCAATGATTGCACGACATACCGTCAATTTTGTAAGTTCTTGTCATATCTTTATCGTTTTTAGTATTGATAGTGTTTTGTTCGGACGAAACGGAAATGCCTGAATCGTGATGGTGGGCTAGCTGTAACTTGTGTGATGACATGGCCTGAAGGACAAAGGCGTTCAACAGGAGAGCCACGAAAACGACGATAAACAACCAGTTCCAAAAGGTCAGGTGGTGCATACAGCAATCGTCAGCGAGGACACCGCTCACACTAAACCAATCTTGAGGCAACAGGTAGTCGATACACAGACCGAATGCTATCGAACCAATCACAATGGACAGAATGTAGAGGCTCAGCGTACGCTTGCCAAACGAATTTCCGATGACAAGTATGCTCGCGCTGTTCACTGCCGGACCTGCCATCAGCAAAACCAATGCTGCACCAGGAGTCAAACCCTTGGCCATCAAAGACACAGCTATAGGAATACTTCCTGTGGCGCACACATACATCGGGATGGCTATGGCCAAGACAATCAACATGTTCAGCAACTTGTATTCGTGGAGAGCCGCTAACCATTCGTTGGGGACGGCCACAGTAATCAAAGCGGCTATCAGCAAACCCACAACCAGCCATTTGCCTACGTCCTGGAGCATATCCACGAAACCGTATGCCAAGGCGCCCTTCAATTTGCCCCAGAAAGTGTCGGAGTTGACCTTGCTTTGATGACAACAACCACACCCACAATCATTTCCGTCTTCATGACACTGTGTCTCACCACAGTGGCATTCATGGTTTTCATCATCGCATTCATCATCGTCTGCATGCTCATGCGCTTCGTTGTGGTCTTGGCAATGGCAGTGTTCGTGATGTTCTTGGTTGGCGTAAGCGGCGCTGAGCCGGTCGTCGTCTTTTGCGTAGCGGTTCACCAACCAGCCTCCGAACATCGCTGTGAACAAGGCGGCGAGAGGACGGACAATGGCAAAAGGCAACCCCATCATGGAGTAAGTGGCGGCTATAGAATCTACGCCTGTCTGGGGAGTGGCTATTAGAAAACTTGTGCATGCGCCATGACTTGCGCCTTCTTTCCTCAAAGACACACTCGTTGGTATCACACCGCAACTGCACAGAGGCAAGGGAATGCCAATAGCCGCGGCTTTCACCACACTTTTCATGTTGCGTTTCGACAAATGATTAGAGTAGAGTGCATGGGGAACGAAAGTGCGAAGAAGACCGGCAATGAAAAAACCGAGCATCAAGTAAGGCGACATCTCAGCCAGCATCATCAGCAACGCATCGAAATAGTGTCCGATTATAGTCATCAGCTTTCTAACTGTTATATGATTCTTAAAAACAATGCAAAAGTATCAATTCTTTTTTGCAATTCATTTGCAAATCCACTTTTTTCTTGAAAATACATAGTTCTAACAGCCTCCATACATCCTCTCTTCTGCAAAACTTTGCATTTTTTACCTTTATTTTACCAGTAATCCTAAATAAATGATATAACTTTGCAAATTAAGGTATAGTATATGCCTGCAAATTAAGTGTAAATCTTTTTTTCAGTATATTTATGAAACGATTTCTTTCTTCAATTCTTGTGACCCTTTGCTTCACCATACAGGCTATGGCTACAGTTCCACCAAGACATTTCCTTTTTAATGTCGTTCAATCCGATGGAACCGAACTTGATATATATAATGTGGCTACGCCCGAAAGGTCTTTCTTCCGCACTGTCGACGGATATTTGGTGGACAAGAACGCCAATGGCGATTATTGCTATGTATCGGGAATGAACGGAGACAATTGCGTGCTGACAAACACGATTGCGCACAATCCACACCTTCGTTCCTTTACCGAGAGCAATGAATTGACTGGACTCAAGAAAGCCAACGATATCATTGAGGAGACCGAAACGAATAGTTCCAACAGCAATGACTTAAAGCGACCAGGAATCAAGACCGTGGGCTTGCACAACAAAGCACCGCTGACTTCCGTGGGGTCGCCTAAGGTTCCGGTCATTCTCGTTCAGTTTATTGACAAGAGTTTTGTTTCCGCACCTCAAGACCAAATCAATGAAAAATACAATAAGTATTGCAATGGCGACGGTGTCAGCGAGTATTATTCTGAGTTCAGCCGCGGCAGCGTCAGGGAGTATTTCCGTGACCAAAGCAATGGACAGTTCACTCCTGAGTTCAAAATCATCGGACCTGTCACCTTGTCTAAGTCTTATACTTATTATGGGAAGAACAACGGGACAAGGAAGGATGTGAACATACAAAGCCTTTATTCCGAGGCCATCAAATTGGCTCAGCAATCAGTTGACGACTGGAGCGAGTTCGATAATAATGCCGACGGCGTTATCGATATGGCTTTCTTTGTCTATGCTGGAGAGGGCGAGAACGCTTATTCCAAGGACAGCACTGAACTGATTTGGCCTAAGGAAAACCAGACAGGAGGCACCATCAACGAAGTTAAATACGGATGTTATGCCTGCTGCAACGAGACGTATCAAGCACAAATCGACGGTATTGGTACCTTCTGCCATGAACTGTCGCATGCGCTCGGACTTTCCGACCATTACGACTACAAGTCGCAGGATTATGGTATGGAGACTTGGGACCTCATGGACTACGGAAACTACATGAACAATGGTCGATGCCCTGTCGGATTCACTGGATATGAGAAAGACTTCATGCAATGGCAGGAGTTTGTGCAACTCACACCCGACAAGCCACAAATGGTCACTCTCAAACCCCTGTCACAAAACGGCGAAAGCTACAAAATCACCAATTCGCTGAACAAAGACGAATACTACTGGGTAGAGAACCGTCAGAACGAGTCGTGGGACTACAATGTAGGGTATTCACTTGGATCTATCAATGAGTTTCATCACGGTATGCTTATTTGCCATGTGGATTATCTTGAGAGCGCTTGGACGAGCAACACCATCAATTACGACACCGACCACCAGAGAATGACTGTCATACCAGCTGGAGGAAAACTCAAACCACAGTACCATATCGGAAAGGAAGGATACTACGACATTTATGAATATCTCGAGAACCAATCGACAGTGCCTTTCCCTGGCTCTCTTGGAGTCACCATGTTGGCCGACACAGCTGCTGTTGTCTATAAAGGGAAAAAAATGAATCAGCCAATACGTGACATTGAGGAAATCGACGGAATCATCACCTTCAAATATTGTATCAAGGATCAACTCAACGCGCCTGCCATCGATACGGACTACATCACCGAGACGCTCAACTGGGATGAGATAGAAGGTGCCACTGAGTATTGGGCTGTCATTGCCACAGATGAGAATTTCACCAACTGCATCGACACCATCAAGACGAACAATCCTTCTGCCTTGGTCAGCATCAAGCGGTATGCACCGGAAGGAACCGACGACATCGACCTTTATGTCAAGGTGCAGGCAAGAGCTGAACTTCTCCTCAACTCCGATTTCTCCAACATCGTACATCTCAACAAGACCATCACTGCACTTGACAGGGTGATTGATGAGGCTGCATTCTCCAATGCTGAGGTAGAAGTCTTCTCTATGTCGGGAGCAAAAGTAGCTGAAGGAAAATTGAACCGCTTGTCGAAACTGTTGGACAACGGTGTATATCTTGTAAAGGCTGGCTCTTACACCAAGAAAATCCTCATTCATCAATAGAGGTAGCTCCAACTCCTCGCCCCTTTGAGGGGAGGGGTGCCAGTAAGGCGGGGTGGGGTAACCCTCCCAATGGTCAATAATCAAAATGCTCACGCTCGGCAAATAATGTCGAGCGTGAGCATTTTAGGCGAAGTCAATGTTCAATGGTCAATGTTCAATGTTCCATGGTCAATGTTCCATGTTCCATGTTCAATGTTCCATGTTCAATGTTCAATGGTCATGTTCAATGTTCAATCTTTTTAAGGAATATCCTGTGGTCAATAATCGCTGGCAGTTCTTCCTCGTAGTGAGTCACCATGATGAGTGTTTTGTTGCGTCGTTTGCAGAAAGTCTCGATGACGTCTTTCACCAAACGGCGGTTCTTCAAGTCTAAACCATGAAGAGGCTCGTCGAGTATCAGGAGGGTAGGGTCTTTCACGAAAGCCCTTGCCAACAGGACCAGCCTTTGCTCGCCACTTGATAATTTGAAGAAAGTGGTGTCGACCTTTTCCCCCACACCGAACACATCCATCCAGAACTTACAAACCACTATCTCCTCCTCGGAGGGACGTTTGTAAAGGCCGATGGAATCACTCAGACCGGAAGCCACTATCTCAACCGCACGGATGTCCTTGCGGTAGGCTCTGTGCATCTCGGGACTGATGTAGCCAATATGTTTCTTGATGTCCCAGATGGTTTCGCCAGTGCCTCTGCGGCGCCCGAAGAGAACAATGTCGTTAGCGTAACCTTGGGGATTGTCTGCGCATACGAGGCTCAGCAATGTGGATTTGCCACTGCCGTTCTCTCCGCTCAAAGCCCAGTATTCACCGTTCATTACAGTGAAAGACAAGTCTTTGAGAATGCAACGTTCGCCATATCGTATGTTCACGTTTTGGAAGTCTATCACTTGCTGGGTTCCAGGAGAATGCGCCATGTCGTAGTCTGGGCGGTAAGGCATTTCCAGAATATCACGCTCTTTTTCAGGACTAAGTACCCGCAAAGGCTGCTTCTGGTGTGTGGATAGGTAATCCTTGAGGCTTATCTTGGGAAGAACAGTCATCTCCTCAACGGGAATCACATGCGTGATGAACGAGGGAAGGTCGTCTGTCTTGCTGAAAACCAATATCACCTGAAGCCAGGACTCCTTTGTCAGCATCGACAGCAATTCGCGTAGCTGGTCACGGGTACCCGAGTCAAGACCTATGAAGGGGTTGTCCATAATCAGAACACGGGGACGACTGAGTAGGGTCTTGGTAAGTTGGAACTTCCTCAACTCACCGCTGCTCAATAAGATGATGCGTTTGTCAAGAAGGCTCTCCAAGTGGAACATCTGATAAAGGTGACCACGCAGCCGAACACGCTCTGATGTCAGGGACGCCAACTCCGATGGACTGAGCGTTGTGTCGCGGCGCACAGATTGTTCTGCCAGGTTGAATGCATCGTCTAGCAAATCCCCCACCAATGGAGCGTCGTCGATGTCAAACTGGTTCCAACGTTGCTGTAAGTAATAGTTGCTGTCAACTGTTCCGTAGGAATCACGGAATGTGATGTATTTGATGTTGTCGCTCACCAACTTGGCCTTGCTTGGACGGAAATCATAGCTTACGCGTTGCATCAACAACGGGTGCTTTTCTGTCAGCACATCCACAAGCATACTTTTACCGCTCCCGTTGTCTCCAACAATGGCGATATGTTCACCTGCGCAGATCTCAAGGTCGATGGGGGTCTTGAAGCGGTAAAGCGGGTGGCGCACAACGCCGTTGTGTATCTCAATTGTTTTTTGCATCTTGCTTTTTTCTTGTTTTGAAGGCAAAAATAGTAAAAATCAATTTCTTATTCTGTTTTTTACTATCATTTTTATATAATTCAAACGCTATTACACTATTTTTTTATAATTTTGCACTCGTTTTAAGGGAGATTGTTCATTTTTCTTTTTTTCACAGCCTTGAATGGGCGTGAAAAACGAAGTGTTATCTTCCTTTACAGGCAATTCTAAAGGTTTATAAATAGAAGAAGATATGCTTACACTAAAACTTATCAAGGAAGAAACTGAAAGGGTGGTTAAGGGATTGCAGAAAAAGCATTTCCCACAGCCAGAAGAGGCTGTTGAACGTGCGATGAATCTCGATAAGGAACGACGCGATGCACAGACCAGACTCGACGCCATTCTTGCGGAAAGCAAGAAGTATGCTGCACAAATTGGTATGCTGATGAAGCAAGGCAAGAAAGATGAGGCTGAGAGCGCTAAGGCTGAAGTCGCCAATCTCAAGAATGAGGCCGCACAGTTGCAAGTGAGAATGAAGGACGCTGAACAGGCCCTCATTGCACATCTCTGCACCATACCCAATATACCCAATGAAGATGTACCCGAAGGGGCTGGAGCTGAGGACAATGTCGTCGTCAAAGAAGGAGGAACCATTCCACAACTTCCGGAAGACGCACTGCCACATTGGGAACTCGCTAAGAAATACAACCTTATCGACTTCGACCTCGGAGCAAAGGTCACTGGAGCTGGATTCCCCTTCTACATCGGTAAGATGGCTAGATTCCAAAGGGCACTGGAGGCTTTCTTCCTCGATGAAGCCAGAAAGAGTGGATACCTCGAGGTACAGCCACCATTCCTCGTGAATCGTGATTCAGGATATGGCACTGGACAACTCCCAGACAAGGAAGGTCAAATGTACCATTGCGAGGTGGACGACCTCTATCTCATTCCTACGGCCGAGGTGCCTGTCACCAACATTTTCCGCGATGTCATTCTCGATGAAAAAGACCTGCCTATCAAGAGATGCGCCTATTCAGGATGTTTCAGACGTGAAGCCGGTGCATACGGAAAGGATGTAAGAGGACTCAACAGACTACACGAGTTCGACAAGGTGGAAATCGTACGCATCGACACACCTGAACATTCCTACGAGTCGCTCAACGAGATGCTCCAGCATGTCGAGTCACTGCTCATCAAACTCGAACTGCCATACCATATCCTTAAACTCTGTGGAGGAGACATGTCTTTCACTAGTGCTATCTGCTACGACTTCGAGGTGTGGTCCGCTGCACAGAAACGGTGGTTAGAGGTCAGTTCAACTTCCAACTTCGAAAGCTATCAGGCTAACAGACTCAAATGCCGCTACCGTCGCGCAGCCGACAAGAAGACGGAACTCTGCCATACACTGAATGGTTCGGCGCTCGCTCTGCCCCGTATCGTTGCTGCAATTATGGAGAACAACCAGACCCCCGAGGGTATACGTGTGCCCAAAGCACTTGTCCCATATTGTGGATTCGAGTACATCAACGACAAGAACTTCGAATAGTCTTCCTGTCCTATTCTGAATCGCCCAGACCATAGTTTTGTGTCACGGCCAGAAATGATTTCAAACACAAACCAAAATAATAATATGAATAAAATCGTTCGCAAGGAGCAATTCTCTGAAAAGGTTTTCTATTTCGAGATTGAGGCTCCGTTGATCGCTAAAAGCCGAAAGGCAGGCAATTTCATCATCGTACGTATCGGGGAGAAAGGAGAGCGTATGCCACTTACCATCGCCGATGCCGATGTGGAGAAAGGAACCATTGCCATTGTTGTGCAAGAGGTCGGTCTTTCTTCCACTAAACTTTGTATGCTGAATGAGGGGGATTACATCACTGATGTGGTTGGACCGCTCGGAACGCCTTCACCTATCGACAACTACGGTACTGTCGTTTGCGCAGGAGGTGGAGTAGGTATTGCAGTTCTGTTGCCTCTCGTTGAGGCTCTCAAGAAGGCAGGAAATAAAATTATCTCTGTTTTAGCTGGACGCTCCAAGGACCTTATCATTCTCGAGGACAGAATCACCAAGTTTAGCGATGAGGTCATCATCATGACTGATGACGGGTCATACGGACAGAAAGGTGTGGTTACTGTCGGCATCGAGCAAGTCATCAACCGCGAACATGTGGATAAGGTCGTGGCTATTGGACCTCCAATCATGATGAAATTCAGCTGCTTGCTCGCACAGAAATATAACATCCCATGCGATGTCTCACTCAATACAATTATGGTCGATGGTACTGGTATGTGTGGTGCTTGCCGACTCACTATCGGAGGTGAAACCAAGTTCGTTTGTATCGATGGACCTGACTTCGATGGATATAAGGTCGATTGGGATGAGATGTTCAAGAGAATGGGTACTTTCAAAGGGGCTGAGCAAGAGGAATACCAAAGATTCCTTAACCATGTTGATGCTGTTTCTCCTAAGGCTCCCGAAAAATCCCCCGAAGAAGCCATCACCATGGATGTCGAGCCGACAAATGAGAGCATAGATGAACTCACTGACAGAAAGGCTCCTTGGAGAGAGGAACTGAGAAAGGCCATGAAGCCCAAGGAGAGAGGAGCCATTGAGAGAGTGGTGATGCCCGAACTCGACCCCGTGTACAGGGCTACTACTCGCCTTGAGGAGGTCAACAAGGGACTGACAAAGGAACAGGCTCTTACTGAGGCCAAGCGTTGTCTCGACTGCGCCAAACCATCTTGTGTCGAAGGATGCCCAGTCAACATCGACATTCCTGCATTCGTCAAGAACATTGAGAGGGGACAGTTCCTCGCCGCAGCCAAGGTACTGAAGAAAACATCTGCTTTACCCGCTGTTTGTGGACGTGTTTGCCCGCAAGAAAAACAGTGTGAGGCAAAATGTATACATATCAAGTTGAACGAACCTGCCGTGGCTATTGGATATCTTGAGCGCTTTGCGGCCGACTATGAACGTGAAAGCGGACAAATGTCCCTGCCTGAAGTGGCGCCTGCAAACGGCATTAAGATTGCTGTGGTCGGTTCTGGACCGTCAGGACTGAGCTTCGCTGGCGACATGGTGAAAAAAGGATACGAGGTTCATGTTTTCGAGGCTTTGCATGAAATAGGTGGCGTACTGAAGTATGGTATCCCTGAATTCCGTCTTCCTAATAGAATCGTGGATGTTGAAATTGACAACCTCAGAAAGATGGGAGTCAAGTTCTTCGTTGACACGATTGTCGGCAAGACCATATCTGTAGAAGAACTCGAGCAGCAGGGTTTCAAAGGCATTTTCGTCGGCTCTGGAGCTGGTACACCCAACTTCATGAACATTCCTGGTGAAAACGCACTCAACATCATGTCGAGCAACGAGTATCTCACACGTGTCAACCTTATGGATGCAGCCAACCCCGCTACCGACACACCCATCAACCTTGGAAAGAAAGTGATGGTTGTCGGAGGTGGAAACACCGCTATGGACTCTTGCAGAACTGCAAAAAGACTCGGAGCAGAAGTCACACTCGTCTACCGACGCTCTGAAGCTGAGATGCCTGCACGTCTTGAAGAGGTGAAGCACGCTAAGGAAGAGGGCATCAACTTCCTCACACTGCATAATCCTATCGAGTATATTGCTGACGAAAAGGGAGCTGTCAAACAAGCTGTTCTTCAAGTCATGCAGCTCGGTGAGCCTGATGCCAGTGGAAGAAGGAGACCTGAGCCCATACCTGGCGAAACTGTGACTCTCGATGTTGACCAAGTTATCGTGGCTGTAGGTGTATCGCCTAATCCACTTGTGCCTAAGTCCATTCCTGGACTTGAACTCGGCAGAAAGAACACTATCGTCGTCAATGAAGGCATGCAGAGCAGCAGACCTGATGTCTTCGCAGGTGGAGATATCGTTCGTGGAGGTGCTACTGTCATCCTGGCTATGGGTGACGGCCGGCGTGCAGCCCAGAACATGGATCAGATGTTACAGTCCAAGTAATGGCCTTTAATAAGGGTGTGTCAAATAGACACACCCTCTTTTTCTCCAGACTTTTTTGATTGTGATTTGACTTTTTTTGAGTCAATTTTAGTTTTTCTGTCATAATATGATATTTTTGCATTAATTTTGAATAGTGTTTATTTAGGTCTATGAATATCAGATATAACAGAGTTTTGCCTTTTGCCTGCTTATTGCTCTTGCTTGGTTCATGCAAGGAGAAAGAGGTGACCCCTGAAGATATGGAAATCACCACTAAAGATTATTCCAGAAGGGTCTGTCCAAGGGCTGTCAATGACAATATAACCATGGACAGTGTCGTTTTTTATGCAGACAATCCCGATGATTATTATTACTACTACACGGTTAGTGGTATTATGGACAATGATTATGAATTGCCGGTACTCATTGATGGGCAGAGGTCTATTTATCTCACCAATTTAAAGAATTCACCGGAAATGGAACCACTTATGGGGTGGGAAACAACGGTTCATCATGTCTTCATCTCAAAAGCCACAGGAAAAGTGCTTTACGACCTTAAATTTGTCAGTGCTGAATACAACAGTGATTATGTCACTAATGCACCGCATGCACCTAAGTCTAAAGCAAAAAAGAAAAAGAAAAAAAGGAACAAGAAAAAGTGACAGACAAAGAATAACCGTGGTTCTATCTCCATTTGAAATCTCTTCCATTACTAAGGTAGATGCACCTTCATCAAAAAAATCCCCCATTTCGCCGAGAAATGGGGGATTGTTCTATGCTGTTCGGATTCGTTCTTATTCTGCGGGTTGGCTCAGAATAAGGTTAATCAACATCGTTACATCGAGAATTGATAGACTGCCGTCACCATTCATGTCTGCCGATGGAGTGTAGTAGGCAGCCGGATTCTCGCTGAGCAGGTAGTTGATCAAGACGGTCAAGTCAAGGATGCTCACGCTGCCATCCTCATTCACATCTCCCAATGCAATCGGAGGAGTGAGGACCTCGCCCTCTATCTGCAACGACACGATGCTTGAACCGCTCACGTAGGCGCTCACGCCTTCTATCACACCGCTGGTGTCTTTGTTGAAGTCAACACCTTGCAAGGTGCTGACATTGGTGGTCGGGATGTTGGTCTTAAAGAAAGTGCCGGTAAAGCCTACAGCATCGCTCGAACTGATTTTGATGGTCTTGGGAGTCTGGATGCTTGGAGCGACTTCTGTAAACGTGGGGTTGGTCACCACTTTACTCGGGCATATCAGATAGGGAACACCTGCCTCAAGCAACAGTTTCTTCTGTTTCTTGAAAACCATCAAGGTGCCCGCTCCTTCCAAACGACTGTATTCGGCCAACTTGACTTCTTCGCCAAAGTAAGTCTTCAATTCATCCTCGTCCAAATTGAATGGAAGGCATATCGTTGTCCAGGTGTTGGCGGAGAAACTCTTGTTCTGAACGTAAGTCGTGCAAATCTTGTTGCTTACTGAACTGAAAGGGCTTGTGGAGTTGTTTGTTGAGGCTGCATCGATTCTGATGGTTGTCGTGGTTTTGAAAGCGTTGTAGTAGTTGGTGTACTGCTCATTCACCCAAGGAAGGTGAATGTCTGAGTACTGATTGATGCGGTAAAGAGCATCCTCGTAATTGTTGACAGCACTGCCGGTCCAACTACCTGGCGAGAGGTCTTGTGTCGTGGGCCAGACGGTGTTGTTATCGCCGATAGCGGCGATATTGGCATCGGCAATCTCGCTCACCTTACTGGCGATGAACGACTTCATCGTCGGATAGACTTTGTTCCATTTACGCATCAGGGCTTTCATGAACACGGCATCGTCCATGGCGACATTCACCAACGATGAGAATTGGGTCCATCCTTTGGCGCCACCTCTCTTTGCACCATCACGCATCAAGGTATATTTCATGTTGTTGTCACCATAGAAGTTGCCGAAAGAGAGGTCATTGTCCCAAATTGGACCAAACTTCAATTTGTCGTTAGCTCCTTTGTCTTTATACATGTAATTGCTGATGCAACCATCATAGTTGCCAGTGATATCCAGCACCACAAGATAGTCGGCGAGAGAATAGATGTCTACATATTTACGGTAGCCCGTCTCCTCGGAGTGGTCTGAAAAATTAACCTGACTCAACCAATTGGCTATTGCTGTGATTTTAGGGTCGGAGGCATTATCCCCTGCTACTTCCGGGTTCTTGATATTGATGGTGCCTGAACCTACACCCGGGATATTTACCGTGATATAGGGGTCTGAAAGGAATTTGGTTTCTGTGGCTACGGCTTCCATCAGCCAACCCTCATCCTCGTCGATATCTATACGTCGACCACCGATGGCTATCTGGTCCGCTACTTGATAGCATCCGTAATACTCGTTGTTGAAATACATATCAACCAGTTTGTAGGATACATTGAAAGGAATACCCACTTTCTTGCCTATCTCTGAAGCTAGGGCATTGCGAATCATCGATTTGTCGAAAGCATTGGCTATCAGTGTCCAGCTTTTGGCATCAGCATGGGTGTTTGTGCCGTCGCTTAAGGAGAGAAGGGCGGTCTTGTTGGGAAATTTCAAACGATAACTGCGTTTTGCAGTCTGCCAAGTCGAATTGCCACGGCCGCGAAGTCGCACCAGCTCGTCGCGCTGCTTCATTCCGCCAGAGGCGTCTATCACATGTATGCGGGCGATATCGTAGTTCTTATCCTTGGCAGCCCAGATGTCGGTCTTGAAGTAATTCTGCCATCTCTCCTCTCGCATATTGGTCGTCAGGTTCTTATTTCTGGAAACCAATGTGTTGTAGATGGTTACAAGACCATTGTTGGTGTTGTATATTTTGTATTTGTAGCCGTTGGTCTTGGGTATCTTGTTGCCGTTTTCGTCTAGTTTATAGTTCCCGTTTTTGTCGGTCTCATAGATGATTTGGTTATTCGAATCATATTTGTAATCCTCACCGAAAGTGTCGAGTACACCATTAGTCTTAAGGCCGTCGAAGATATCAACATAAATGGTGGGAATACCAGTGTGGCGTTGAGTACGATTCCAATAATTTGTCGTCGGGGTCTTCTTAATGATGGGCTTGAAGACTGCCAGTGTGGTGTCAATCTGGATTTGGGCATAAGAAAAACTACATATCAGCAGAGCGGATAGTGTAGAGAGTGTGATTCTTTGTTTTATCATTACATTGTTGTGCTTTTCCCGAAAAAAAGTTTACTTCTATCGGGGTTTTTGTTATAGTTAAGTGAGTAAAGAAAGAGTCTTTATAGATTGTTTCTCAATTCGGACGCAAATTTAGTCAATATTTATTATTGTATCAACAAACAACTGTCGTTTTTATTTGGCAATAAGTAAGAAAAGTTATGTTTAAGTTCTTTTTTATGTATAAAGAGGAACTTAAACACAACAATATATAAATGGAATTGTCAAAAGAGACGTGGTTTCCGCTTTCTCGCTTCTTCTAAGCTCAGAAGTCCTTCCTCTTTTTGTTCGTATTCGTTACGGAGTTCACTATACCGTTTGTTCAGCTCCTCTGCGTATTCTTCCTTGGAACCAATCAGCCTCGATGCGGCGAAAGTGTTCTGGGAGGCATCCTTCAACCATACGATGGGAGCCGAATACACAGGAGATATCTTCAACGCTGTATGAAGCTCGCTAGTCGTCGCACCGCCTATCATCAAGGGGATATCCAATTGGGCGTCTTCTAAGGCTTTGGCCACATTCACCATCTCTTCCAGAGAAGGAGTAATCAGACCGCTCAAGCCGATGATATCCACTTGTTGCTCTTGGGCCACACGGACAATCTCTTCCGCAGGAACCATCACGCCCAAGTCGATAATCTCATAGTTGTTGCAAGCCATAATCACACTCACGATGTTTTTACCGATATCGTGAACGTCGCCTTTGACTGTCGCCAACAGAACCTTACCCGCTTTCTTGGAACCGGAAGTTTGGCTGGCCTCTATGTATGGCTGAAGAATCGACACGGCTTTCTTCATCGTACGAGCGGTCTTCACGACCTGAGGAAGAAACATCTTGCCTTCACCGAAGAGGATGCCTACCTTGTTCATGCCCGACATCAACGGACCCTCGATAATCGATACGGGATTGCCGTACTTCGACAATGCTTCCATCAAATCTGTCTCAAGACTTTCTGACTGACCCTTCATCAGAGCCAGAACCAATCGGTCGTCAACACTGCGTTCAACGGACGAAGCTGATGCAGACTTCTCTGATACCTTACCTGATTTGGCTGCTTCTTGTTCAGCCTTCACACGGGTGGCTATTTCTATCAAACGGTCGGTAGCGTCTTCCTGACGGTTGAGCAACACATCGTTGATGGCCTCAAGTACATCGGGAGCGATGTCATTGTACATCACCTTTGTGCTTGGATTCACAATACCGAAGTCTTGACCAGCCTGAATGGTGGAGTAAAGGAAGACGGCGTGCATCGCCTCGCGGATGTAGTTGTTGCCTCGGAAGGCAAAAGACAGGTTGCTCACACCGCCGCTCACATGAGCGCCGGGAAGATGAGTGCGTATCCATGAAGTGGCCAGAATGAAATCTTTGGCATAGTCGTTGTGCTCTTTCATTCCTGTGGCGACGGTCAGCACACAGGGGTCGAAGATGATGTCAAGAGGATTGAAACCTACCTGATGCACCAGTAAGTCGTAACTGCGTTGGCATATCGCAATCTTGCGCTCGAAAGTCGTGGCCTGCCCTTCCTCATCGAAGGCCATCACCACAACCGCTGCACCTAAACGACGAATCTCACGGGCGTGTGCAAGGAAGACATCTTCACCTTCTTTCAAGGAGATGGAGTTCACGATGCCTTTACCTTGAAGGCATTTCAAACCGGCATGAATCACTTCCCATTTCGATGAGTCAATCATCACTGGTACGCGGGCTACATCGGGGTCGCTCATCATCAGGTTCAGGAAATTAACCATCTCTGAGCGCGAGTCAAGAAGAGCGTCGTCCATATTCACGTCCAGGACCATGGCGCCGTCTTCCACCTGCTTGCGGGCGATGGCTAAGGCTGAGTCATACTCTTTGGCGATGATAAGGTCCTTGAACTTTTTTGAACCAGCTACGTTGCAACGCTCGCCTACGTTGATAAAGCGTTTCTCTTCACTTACGTCAAGCACCTCAAGACCTGAAAGATGAAGTGTTTTCGGCGTTTCAGATGGTTTGGAGGTGGTGTGTCCAAGGGCATCGTCGGCCAATGTTCCCTGGCCGGGTTTGTGCGGTTGCTTCCACCGTCCTTCTTCATCAACAATCAGGGCAGGGTAGAGGCGAAGGTATTCATCGGTCGTGCCGCAGCAACCACCAATGATGTTTACCAAACCTTCATCCACATAACTGCGGATTTTCTCTGCCATCTCCTCTGGACTCTCATCATATAACCCAAGGCTGTTGGGAAGTCCGGCGTTAGGATATGCACTTATATAATAAGGTGCCTTTTCTGCCAAGGTGCGGAGAAAGGGCCTGAGTTGGTCTGCGCCAAACGAACAGTTCAGGCCAACGGAGAAAATGTCGGCCTGGTCGACTGAGGCAAGGAACGCCTCAAGGGTCTGACCCGACAACGTGCGGCCGCTTTTATCGGCTACAGTCACACTCAGCATCAATGGCACACGACGGCCTGTGGCTTGCATCGCTTCCTCTGCGGCATAAATCGCACATTTGGCATTTAAGGTGTCGAATATCGTCTCAATTAGCAGACCGTCAACACCTTCTTCTATCATCACGCTCATTTGCTCCAGATAAGCGGAGGACAACTCGTCGAAGGTGAGGTTCCGCAAGGAGGGGTTGTTCACATCTGGACTCATCGAACAGGTCTTGTTCGTCGGGCCGACTGAACCTACCACAAAACGAGGATGAAGAGGGTTGTTCCGGGTATATTCATCAGCAAGGTTTCGAGCGATACGGCAACCGGCACGATTCATGGACTCCACATAGTCTTCTACATGGTAATCACTCATTGAAATGCGCTGTGAGGAGAAGGTGTTGGTTTCGATAATATCACAACCAGCCTCTAAGTAACGACGGTGGATGTCGCTCACTACATCTGGACGAGTCAGGTTCAATAGGTCGTTATTACCTTTCATTAAACCCGGAACAGAGGCGAACTGGGTGCCTCTGAAGTCTTCTTCACGTAGATTGTAGGATTGAATCATGGTGCCCATTGCACCATCCAGAATCAGTATCCGGTCTTTAATCGCGTCTTCCAGTCTCATTGTGTCTCTGACGTTTTGAATGTGCTGTCTTTATTACGGCTATTTCATGAAGGCACGGGCCATATCGCGCTTGTCTTCTTTGTCCTTCATCGAACGGCGCTTGTCATAGCTTTTCTTGCCTCGGGCTAAGGCAATGTCCAATTTCGCAAAACCGTTTTCATTGATAAACAATCTAGTGGGTACAATCGTCAGACCTGGAGTTTTGGTGTCTTCCTCAAGGCTTCGAAGTTCGTGCTTGTTCAGGAGAAGCTTACGTTCACGACGCTCTACATGGTTGTTGTAAGAACCTTGGGCGTATTGGGCGATGTGCATGTTTTTCACCCACAGCTCATTGTTCACAAAATAGCAGTAGGTGTCTACCAGACTGGCTTTGCCTTCCCTGATCGATTTAATCTCGGTGCCTGTCAATACGATACCTGCCGTGTATTCGTCGATGAATTCGTATTCAAAGGTCGCTCTCTTGTTCTTTATGTTGATTGGACCTCTTTTCAGCCCTTTTTTCTTTGCCATATTCTATATCCTTTCCTTGTTATAATCTTTACCAGCCCGAAGCCAACTACCCGATTAAGCGAGTGCAATCAAGTTTACTTGAATTGCCGAGCGTGAGCATTTTAGGCGAAGCCAATGGTCAATGTTCAATGGTCAAAAACTTTCCTGATGCTCCCTTACGTAGTTCGCTATCGATGGCGTGCTGAATTCCTGAATCTCGTCGAGAAAATCATCACCCATGTCGTTGAGTTCCTCATGAGCCTCATACAGAGCCATGAAATCCTCTTCACTCATATCTGCCTCCAGTTCTTCTTTATGCTTGCGATAGTAATTGCCGGCAGAGAAAATCAAGTTGGCCAAGTCCTTCTCTCCCCATTCACGCAGAATCTTGGCGAAGGGATTATTGAAGATATACGGACCCCAGCCGTTCTGAATCAACTGGATAAAACCGCCTTCCATCACCTCGTCGAGAATGATGCGATATGCCAGGAGCGTGTGCTGGTTCACATTCAGTAATCCCATGTTTTCAGAATTGAGTTGGCCGCCGATTGTCTCCAAGTAGCGGTCGGTCTGCTCATGGATGAAAGTGGAGTCTGCCTCTATTTTGCTCAAATCTGCTTTGTCCTGCTTATGTTGGTCTGTTGCCATTGTCTTTGCAATCTTGTAGTTTATAGTTTTTCTTATCGTCAGTTTTGTTTCAAACTACAAATTTATATCTTTTCTATGAATTTTACCGATTTCATGATTCTTTTATGCTGATTTCAGACAAAAAACGCATACAGGTTTCGCGAAATCACTTCGGGAAACCTGTATGTCTAACATTTTATGTTTACGTAATTCTAAAAGTTATGAGTGTGCGATATGCTTTTACATGGTAGTTTTTTCACAATGCAAAGTTACAGTGTTTTTTAAAACCTTGCAATACTCATTTTTGATGAAAATCAAACCTTTAGTGAGTATAATGTCGCTTTTTCGCACCCAAAGTGGGTAATCTCGCCCATTAACGAAGATAATATAGGGAACGTTGAAATTATAGAAGGCCCCAAATTTTAGAAATTACGATAGTTTTCGTTCTTGTTCGCAACAACTGCGATGCATTCCATCTCAATCAACCAGGTCGGTCGGCATACTGGAGCAAGGGTTATCACGCATGGTATATCGGGAAAACGAGAGTCGAACATACGCTTCACGATATTGTAGTCTGCAAGGTCGCGAAGATAAACCACAATCTGCATGACGTCGGAATAACTCGCACAACCTTCTTCCAACAATTTGCCTACATTCTCGCACATACGGTCCATCTGTTTGGAGATGTCGCCTACGTGCATGACCTCACCCTTGTTGTTGATGCTCGCCGTACCACTGATCAAGACATGGCGACGGTCACCATATTCGATACTCGTTCCTCGCTCAAAAGTCACGCCGTACTCATAAGTCGGGTTAAGATGGGTCGGAGCATAAAGATAGCGTTGCTGTGACGGTTCAAAGCCTGTCATGGAATAGGCACCTAATTGTACCAGCGCACGGGTGTCGGAAGGACTGCCACCAATGCCAGTGCTTGCGATGTAATGCGTCTGGGATGTCAAACCTTGCTCCTCAAAGTTCTCACGACGGGCTTTTACCATGCCGGCGTATTGCGAATCTACATCACGGACAAAAAACCAGGTACGGATGCAATTCTCAGACAATGTGGCACCATGATGGGCAAGGTCCGACTCATAGCGACACAACAAACTGCGCGTCTGAGACTCTGAGTCACCCTGATGCTCTTGCATGCCCATCTTCCATAAATGACGGTAACCATTGTGAGAGACGATTGTCATCCCGTCCTCGTTGGTCACATCGGCGCCTTTCACATAATAACCCCATAAGGCGATGCGGCTTCCGTCCAAAGGAGGTTGCTGGATATAAGAAACCGAACATTCTGGCTCTTCTTCCATCAAGGGACGCTGGTTGGTCGAGTCGCTCAGAAAATAACGCTTGAAAACGGCCTTAAATCCAGGCATTTTAGATTCAAACTGTTTCTGACCAAGATTCAGGCGAGACAACTGGCTGGCGAATTCCTCATCATTGGCCTTCACATGAAAAATGGCATGAATCTCCTCGGTCATACCTGAAGGATTGAACAACGACAATTCGGCACTGACTCCTATCTCGTCCCAATATATTTTATTACGTGTCATTATTTTGTTTTGGTTCTTTCTGTACAATGGGATGACACCCATCGTTTTTGTTTTGACTGCAAAATTAAAACTTTTTTACGACATAATCAAGCATTGGCGTAACTATGCATCCCAACTAACAGGTAATTAACGCCAAAATATGTCATGAGTACCACTAAAAAGGCAACTACAAGGTAACCGTGGAACAGCACTGGACGACGGAGGCTCCGTAAAAGCCGGTCGTGAAAGGGAACACCATAGACCATCAAGGTAATCAATGCCCACACTTCTTTTGGATCCCAACTCCAATAACTGCCCCAAGACACATTTGCCCAAATGGCACCCAAGAAGATACCTATGGAAAGGCAAAAGACCGCGGGATAAAGCAACAGACGCGACAATAGCGTCAACTGTTCTATCTTTGCACTCGTCGGTACACTGGCTTTCTGAATGCCATGGTCTGTCTCCTTTCCGTCAAGTGATTGCCTTTCAAGATTTTCCATCTTCGATTTGTGCTTCTTCCATATCAGTATCAGACAGTAAATGCCGTTGAGCAATAGGAACGCAAGCAAGGCGTAGGCTATCATGATGATACTGACGTGGGAACTGAGAATAGGGGAGTTCAGCACAGGCATCAAAGGAGTAATCTGCGGATTCATCTCGCTCAGATAAGCCACCAAGAGCGTGAAGCCTGAAAGCAGGAAACCAAATGGCAAAGCGAAAGGAAAACGACGGCAAAGCAACAACGTTATTATCATCAACACTAAAGCCATGAAAATCATAGTCTCGTATCCGTTGCCAAGAGGTATCCTGCCACTAATATACCAGCGCAGTCCGTATCCAATACTGTGGAAAACCAAGGAGATGATGAGCAGAGAGATTTGCGTCAGGTATACCGCCTTGTTAAGGCGGTTATCACCAGAAGCTCCCATGAATAGCAGAAGCAGAAAACCTATGATGCCTACGGTCAAATTCAGCATGAACAAGACCTTGGTAAATGGGATGCTGTTGTAGAGCAATTCTGCATCTATCTTCATGTCGCTCAGCCGTTCGACACTGCCGTCTGAGGGGAGGGGGACAATCAGGGTGCCATTAGTCACCATCAGAATCAAACCTACCTTCTCATCTACCTCTTCTATGGCCTTTGACAACTTCTCTTGCCGTTGATAACGCTGGATGAGAGGGGTCAGTTTGTAATCCTCACCATCAAACAAATCCGACAAACGGGCATATTTGCCTTCGATATGAAGCAAGTCGCGTAGAGCGTCGTTCTTGATGTAAATCATTGGCTCGTCTTTCCAATCAGCTGGGCTGTAGGCCCAACCGCTCACCACCTGTTCTGCGCTCAGTCCCTTATAAGTGGGCTTGCGATAGATTTTGATGAGAAAATCGCGGGCTAATGTGTTGAATGGAGCTACACGGTCATTGTATATCACCTGCTCACGACGCAGCATCTTGGCTTTGTCCTCATTGATGGTCGCTATCTTGCGGTTTGCGCTCATGCTCTGGCTCAATAGCAACAACAGCAACAAACTGCTGCCACGGAGTAGGGGATTCCGCAACAATTGAAGGAAACGCTCCTTACGCGAGAAAAGAACACATACCATACTCAATGCCATCAAGGCATAACCGAAATAGGTCACACCAATACCCCATGGGTCGTAACTCATGCTCAGCCATGTTCCTTGACCGTCATAGTCGAAAGACGACTGGTAGAAACGATAACCATCGCGAATGTAGATGTTGTTCATCGAAACGGTCGCGTTCAAGCTTTCTTTTTCTGAGATGCACGTCAGCTCGCTCACGTAGTCTTGGGGAGCAGTAGTGCCTGCGTAATGCACGATGTAGAAAGTGTCGAGGCGCAGGGTGAAAGGAAGGGGAAGGTAGTTCTTGCTCTCCTTATCTACATAAGTGGTTTCGGGTAAGCCGGCTCGGAGATGGATATAGCCTTCCTTGCCCAGCGTATGGGTGAGGAAAGCACCTGCGAGAATGACAAGAAAAGATACGTGAAGAAGAAACACGGTCAGGTGGCGGTAGAGACGGCGCACGAAAATGGCAACCGCTGACAACACCCCGAGCAACGCCCACAACACACAGAACCACCATGAACTGTAGATGGTTGTACTGACTGCCTCTGTGCCGTGTTGCCGCTCGTAAACAGTGGCAAAGGCAAGGAGGATAATAATGAGGAAGTACAGGGCGGTAATCGGTTTCTTTAGCATCTTTATCTCATTTAATTTTCATAGGCGCCGTTGCTAATCCAACTGTCTATCAGGTTCAGCACATCATACGACACAATCTCTGAAGTATGGTCGTAACGCCAACTCTTTGTTATATCGGTTCGGAGGACTTTGTGCAACACACTGTTGGCAGCATCACCCGACTCCACAATTTGGAAATCTGGCAGTTTCGTCGATGGCTGGCCTACCATGGCCGAATAACTCTTTCCCTCTGTCAGGTACAGACCGGCGCCAGCGAAGTTGCTGCCTCCGTGGCAGTTTACACAAGTGGTGTTGAAGGTGTGCTGCTGGATGATGTTGAACATACTCACATCACCATCGCTTTCCAGGATTATGGTGTCATTAGTGGCTATGGCGTCACCGCTTTTAGAAGCCAGTGTGTAGATACGCTTGCGCAAACGGCTCAGCACACACAATTCAACACTCTCCACGCTGTCTGGAATGTTGCTCAATACCAAGTCAACATCTTCGCTCGTGGAGGGCACAATCTTTGATATCACTGCATAGTCGTTGTCTTTCACAAAACCCGCCAATGCGATGTAGTGGCTCGTGGGCCAGTGGGAAAGACCTGCTAAATGCCCTGTCAGTTTGGCGGTGCGTCCAGAAACATTGTAAACGACCTCTTTGTCATAAATGTCGCCATCGTCGCACGAAGTCAACAGAACCATGGACAATACACAGGATAGTATAAGTGTCAAACGTTTCATCATCCTTGTTTATTGTGTTGAATGTCTGTTTTTTACAAGTTAGAAAGCGTATTGAAGCATCACCATGGCCTTGTGGGTGGAAATGCCAAGGTCGTCGTTGTCACGGTCCAACTGAGTGTCGTGACCTGTTCGGCCGATATATTGATACATAGCGCTCAACTTGATGTTGGTCTTGGGGATGAAGTAGTTCACCACGCACGCTGGAGCGTTTAGTATGCCGTCCTTGCCACTGCTGTTGCGGTCCATGAAGTCGTAACGAGCGCCTATCTGCCACTCCGGTGCCACAAAATATCCTACTTGAGCGTAGGCGCCCCAGTAGTTGAAATCTTCCTTGATTTTCTGGCGTTTGGTGAAATCGACATTCATGTAGTATCCTTCGGCTGCAACGTACCAGCGGTTTTTCAACCAAGCAAACTCCACGCCTGCGCGGAAATCGTTCGTACTCTCGCTCTCCGATTCCACATTGTAGTTGGCGGAAAGGCCGATGAGCATCTTGTCTTCGTGGAGCATCTTCGAATTGCCTTGGGTCATCGGCATCGTGCCCTTGGGTTGGAAGGTGAAACGGCCGGCGTAGAGTAGGGAGGGAATATGGTCGTCGTCGCTCATTGTCTTTGTCGCGCTGTTCACACCGGAGCCTGTGCCGTTGAACAAGCCTAACTCATATCCCCATTTGTTCTTAATCAATCCGTGCATCTCAACACCTAGGTCAAAGCCTGTACCGATGGTTGGGGTCACAGCGTTCAGCACATGGGGCATGATCGTTGTGTTGGTCAGCGACATCGGAACACTGGGGAACAAGGTCTCACCAAGAGTCGTCAAGTAGGCATGGGTATAAGGGGTCTTGAACTTACCTACACGAAAACGCATGGCTGGACTTACAGCATAGTCAATCCACGCTTGCTGGAGGATGTTGCCACCCGAACCGGCGGCGTTGATGCTGATGTTATAATCTATCATCCCAAAGGCCTTGCCTGTGAAACCCAAGATGGCGTATGGGATGGCGAACCCTGAGTTGGCTACGTTGTCCTGGTTGTAGGCCTTGTCCAAACCCTCGTCGTCATACCAGTTGAAATTGCAGGTCGTAGATAAGTACATGTAGGGCTTGAAAATAAACTTACCATCATTCGACTGTAGGGTGAACCCTCGGTTGTCGGCGATAGGGGTCACTCCGTTCTCCATATCGAGGATGGGTTTTCGCTCTGTCTCTGCTGTCTGTGCAAATGCCATCGTTGTGCTGGCGATGGCTAATGCGATTGTCAAACTTCTTATTTTCATCTTTGTCTCTTTTTATGCTTTTGTCCTTTTATTATCCACATGGATGTCTGTCCTTTACAACGATTCAAGGAACTTAACCACCTGTGCTCGTTCTTCTCTCGTATAGTTTTTGAAGATGTTCTTCGATGCCTCGCCTTCGCCACCATGCCACATGATGGCCTCAACGAAGTTCCTCGCACGGCCATCGTGTAGGAAATAGATATGGCCGTTCACGCGATACTGAAGGCCGATACCCCAAAGAGGCGTCGTCCGCCATTCATTACCACGGGCTAAACCGCTCACATAGTTGTCGTTCAGACCTACACCCATGATTTCGCTGCCCATGTCATGGAGCAAGTAGTCTGAATAGGGGTGGATGGTCTGACCGCCAAGCCATGGCAGTTCTGTGCCGTTGAGCAACTTGGAACCACGGGGACGGGTGTGCAACGTCGTCACATGACAGAGGTGGCACTTGGCTTTGTAGAACAACTTCTCACCG
>Ga0247609_10001151_pt1 | contig 32777 bp, 25 predicted proteins | sample 172DNAGHGlowgp2_FD_193487 | JGI IMG/M metagenome (GOLD analysis project Ga0247609, IMG submission 193487) | Sheep rumen microbial communities from Palmerston North, Manawatu-Wanganui, New Zealand - 1728 DNA GHGlow gp2 | ecosystem: Host-associated > Mammals > Digestive system > Stomach > Rumen ... | reverse complement strand
TGCTCGATGATGATGACGGTGTTGCCACGGCTGACAAGACGGCGTAGGACGGTCATTAGGATGCGGATGTCCTCGAAATGCAAACCGGTGGTGGGCTCGTCAAGGATGTAGAGGGTGCGGCCGGTGTCTTTCTTCGAGAGCTCGGCAGCCAGCTTGATGCGCTGGCTCTCGCCGCCGGAGAGGGTGGTGGAGGGCTGACCGAGCTGGATGTAGCCAAGTCCTACGTCCTGGATGGTCTGGATCTTGCGGAGGATGTCGGGGACTGACGCGAAGAACTCAACGGCCTGGTTGATGGTCATGTTGAGCACGTCGGCTATGGACTTGCCCTTGTAGCGTACCTCGAGGGTTTCGCGGTTGTAGCGCTTGCCGTGACAGACCTCACAGGGTACGAGTACGTCGGGCAGGAAATTCATCTCGATGGTCTTGTAACCGTTGCCGCCGCACTCCTCGCAACGGCCGCCCTTGACATTGAACGAGAAACGACCGGGCTTGTAGCCGCGTATCTGGGCCTCGGGCAGATGGACGAAGAGGGAACGGATGTCGCTGAAGACGCCGGTATAGGTGGCGGGATTGGAACGTGGAGTACGTCCGATGGGGCTCTGGTCAACATTGATGACCTTGTCGATGTGCTCGATGCCTTCGATGCTGTCGTAGGGCATGGGCTGCTTGAGCGAGCGGTAGAAGTGACGGGAGAGGATGGGGTAGAGGGTCTCGTTGACGAGCGTGGATTTGCCGCTGCCGCTGACGCCGGTGACCAGTATGAGCTTGCCCAACGGGAACTCCACATCGATGTTCTTGAGGTTGTTGCCATGACAGCCGCACAGGAGGAGACGCTCCCCCGACGCCTCCCTGTGAGGAAGGGGAGAAGATACTGCCTCCGTTTTTAGGGGGAGTGGTGACATGTCTCCTTTCAGGTATCTTGCCGTGAGCGTGTCGGACTTGAGCAACTCTTCGGGGGTGCCCTGGAAGACGACTTCACCGCCCTTGCGTCCGGCACGGGGGCCGATGTCGATGAGGTAGTCGGCGGCAAGCATCATGTCACGGTCGTGCTCGACGACGATGACGGTATTGCCGATGTCACGCAGCTGTTTGAGCGACTGGATGAGGCGTTCGTTGTCGCGCTGGTGGAGTCCAATACTGGGCTCGTCGAGGATATAGAGGACGTTGACGAGCTGGGAGCCTATCTGCGTGGCGAGACGGATGCGCTGGCTCTCACCGCCTGACAGGGAGGCTGACGGACGGTTGAGGGAGAGGTAGTCGAGTCCGACATTGAGCAGGAAGTCGAGACGGGTGCGGATTTCCTTGAGGATTTCCTTGGCGATCTGGTATTGCTGGGTGGTGAGGGGGCTGGGCTGAGCGGCGGGGGGTGACGCCAGCTCCTGAATCCAGGCACGCAGCTCGCTGAGGTCCATGGCGGCGAGTTCGGCAATGTTCTTGTCGGCTATCTTGTAGCTGAGGGCCTCGCGGTTGAGCCGCTGACCGTGGCACTCGGGACATGGGCATTCGGCGAGGAACTGGTCGGCCCACTTCTGACCGCCTGTTGTGTCGTCGTTCTCCATTACTGAGCGCAGGTACTTGATGATGCCGTCGAAGGCTACGAAATAGTCGCTGGTGGTGTGGATGAGCTCCTTGTCGATGCGGACATTCTCCAACGAGCCGTAGAGCACCTCGCCTAGCGCTTCGTCGGAGAGCTCGGCGACGGGGGTGTTCAGCGTGTAGTCGTACTTGTGGAGGATGGCATCGATCTGCCAGAATATCATCTGGTTCTTGTATTTGCCTAAGGGCACAATGGCGCCGTCGCGGATGCTGAGGCGGCGGTCGGGGATGACCTTGTCGAGGTCTATCTCGTTGATATAGCCGAGCCCCTTGCAGCGCGGACAGGCTCCCATGGGAGAGTTGAACGAGAAGAGGTTGGGGGCAGGGTCGTCGTAGGAGATGCCGCTGGTGGGGCACATGAGGCGCTTGGAGAAGTACTTGGCCTTGCCGGTCTGGTGGTCGATGATGATGAGGAGTCCCTCGCCTTGCTTCATGGCGAGCTGCACGGACTTCTTGAGGCGTTCTGTGGTGTCTTCGACTTTCAGGCGGTCGATGACCACCTCGATGTTATGGTTCTTGTAGCGATCGACCTTCATGCCACGGGTGATCTCTTCCATTTGTCCGTCAATGCGCACGTGGAGGTAGCCTTTGCGACGCAGTGACTCGAAAAGCTCACGGTAGTGGCCTTTACGGTTGCGGACGACGGGGGCAAGGAGGAGTATCTTACGGCCGGCATAGTCGTGCTGGATCATCTCAATGACGCGTTCCTCGGTGTATTTTACCATGGGCTCGCCGGTAAGGTAGCTGTAGGCATTGCCGGCACGGGCGAAGAGAAGACGCAGGAAGTCGTAGATCTCGGTCGTCGTGCCAACGGTGGAACGCGGGTTCTTGTTGGTGGTTTTCTGCTCGATGCTGATGACGGGCGACAGTCCGGTAATCTTATCGACATCAGGACGCTCCATGCCGCCAAGGAAATTGCGGGCATAGGCGGAGAAGGTCTCAATCTAACGCCGCTGGCCTTCGGCAAAGATGGTGTCGAAAGCCAATGACGACTTGCCGCTGCCGCTGAGTCCGGTGATGACGGTGAGCGACTGGCGGGGTATCTGGACGTCGATGTTTTTCAGGTTATGGACGCGGGCGCCCCAGACATTAATCACGTCCTTCTTCATAGGGTTTTCCTCTTAATAGGTTGACGTCGCGCTTGATGGTGTGTGTCTGGCCATCGCTGCCCTTTGCCGTGACGAGCACGAAGTAGGTGCCCTGCTTGACGGGGTGTCCGTTGTAGGTGCCGTCCCACCCGTCGTTGATGTCGGTCCACTCGTAGAGCTTCTGTCCCCAGCGGTTGAAGATGATGGCACGGAACTCGACAATGCCTACGGTGGTCTTGGACTTGACGCACAACTTGTCGTTAATGTCGTCGCCGTTGGGCGAGAAGGCATTGGGAATCTCAATGTGACTGACGGGCGTGACGTCGTCGTCGGTCTCTGTGTTTTCGGGGTCTGTGGTGTCTCCTTCGTCGGTCTGGGCGGTGGCGAAGAGAGGTGTCATAGCCAGCAATGCTACGGTGATGAATTGTCGTATTGTCATTTTTTCTTTTGATTTATCCTGCAAAGATAAATAATAATTATGAATTATGAATGATTAATTATGATTTTTTTCGTAACAAATTTGGCTTTTTACTCACTTATTCGTACTTTGACCTTCGGTCGAAGGTACTCACGCTCGAAAATGCTCAAATAAATTTGGCATTTTACTCACTTATTCGTACCTTTGCACACAAATTCAATCTAAAACGAAGAAAGAGCATGAAAATCATAAGATGTCTAATGCTGGCTGTGGTGGCCTTATTTCTGACCGATACATTGTCGGCGCAGGTGACCCAGTGGCGTGACGTTCACAAAACGAAACGGAAGGAAACACTATACAGCATAGCACAGGATTATGGTATCACGGTGGATGAGCTGATCAAGGCTAACCCGGAAATGGCGGCTCCCGACTACGTTCTGAAGAAGGGCACGTTCGTCTGCATCCCCTTCCCGCAGATGCAGGCACGGCCGGACACCGTCATTGCAAAACCCGAGCCCCCGAAACCGTCAAAAGGTGACATGAGAGCCAGGGAAATCCGGGTGGGCGTGATGCTGCCACTTCACAGCGTGAATGGCGACGGACGGCGCATGACGGAATACTACCGTGGCGTGCTGATGGCCTGTGACAGTCTGAAACAAACAGGTATCTCGGTCGATGTGCATGCATGGAACGTTGCCGAGGATACGGACATTAACTCGTTCCTGACGGACGAGGCAGCGCAGATGGACCTGATCATTGGACCGCTGTATTCGAAGATGGTGAAGCCGCTGAGCGACTTTGCCACCAAGAACGATATACGGGTGCTCATTCCCTTCAGCATCAACACACCAGAGGTGGAGAAGAACCCGCTGCTGTATCAGGTGTATCAGGCGCCAAGGGACTTTCACCGGTTGATGGCAGACCGATTTATCAAGGAGTTCCCGAACTGTCATCCCGTCATCATTGACTGCAACGACTCGACAAGCTCGAAGGGCAGTTTCACGAAGGTGCTCCGCCAGCGGCTGGACGAGGAGGCTATCACCTACTCGGTGACGAACCTGAACACTAGCGAATCGAAATTCGTGCAGAACTTCAGTATGGCGCAGCGGAACGTGGTGGTGCTGAACTCCGAAAACTCGAAGCCGCTGAAAAAGGCGCTGTCGAAACTGACGGGTATGATGGTGGACAACCAGGAACTGGAGGTTACGCTGTTCGGCTATACGGAGTGGATGCTCTACACCAGCAGGAACATCGAGAACTTCTACAAGCTGGACGTTCACGTTCCCGGGGCGTTCTACTATGATGCCAATTCACCGAAGACAAAACGTATTGAGCAGAAGTACCGTTGGAACTTCCATGCAGACATGATACACTCGCTGCCTCGCTTTGCCATCACTGGCTTTGACCACGCGTACTATTTTATACGTGGCCTGCATCTGTATGGAAAGCACTTCACAGGCGCACCGGGTATGGTGGGCTATCCAGCCATCCAGACACCGCTGAACTTTGAGCGTCTGGGAACGGGAGGCCAGGAGAACAAGAACATCCTGCTGATTCACTATACGCCTGAAAAAAGAATTGAAGTAATTAAATGAAAAAAAACGTTATATCGTTGATTGTCTGCTGCTTATCGTTCGTAAGCGCGACTGCACAAATTGGCGAGCACCGTGATGAGTTTGCGATGGGTGTGAACGGAGGATATGTCCTGAGTTCCGTCAGCTTTACACCTACCGTCCCGCAGAAAATGTTTGGCGGAATGACGGGGGGTGTGACCTTCCGATATACAACAGAGAAGTATTTTAGCAGCATCTGTGCCCTGGTGGCAGAGGTGAACTATGCGCAGATAGGTTGGAAAGAGGATATCCTCGACCTCAAGGATCAGCCGGTCATCAATCAGATAACAGGTGTGGTAGAGGAATATGAGCGTCGGGCCAACTATGTGCAGGTTCCGCTACTGGCACGGTTAGGGTGGGGACGTGAGCGTAAGGGTTTCCAGTTCTTCTTCCAGGCTGGACCGCAGATCGGCATCTTGCTGAACGAAAGCACAACAGCCAACTACGAACTGGACAAGCGGAATGCCGGTGCCAGGGCATCGCACATCGTGGAACAGGAGAAGATGCCGATTGAGAACAAGTTCGACTACGGCATCGCCGGTGGCCTGGGACTGGAGTATTCGCATCCGTCAGTAGGACACTTCCTCCTGGAGGCACGCTACTACTTCGGACTGGGGAATATCTACGGCAATTCGAAGCGTGACTTCTTTGCAAAATCTAACTACAGCAATATCTATGTAAAGGTCAGCTACCTGTTTGACCTTGCGAAGACTAAAAACAATAAAATCAAATAACAGCTATGTTTGAAGGACAGCCTAAAGGATTATTCGCGTTGGCACTGGCCAACACTGGCGAGCGCTTCGGCTACTACACGATGCTTGCCGTATTTGCTTTGTTCCTGAGAGCCAACTATGGTTTGTCGCCCGCTATGGCAGGCACCATTTATAGTGCGTTTCTCATGTTTGTGTATTTCTTCCCGCTCATTGGCGGTATGATGGCCGATAAGTTCGGATTTGGCCGTATGGTGACTACGGGTATCATCATTATGTTTGTAGGTTACCTGCTGTTGTCAGTACCCTTAGGAGGCAACAGCGTGGCGCTGGTGGTGATGCTGGCTGCACTGCTGCTCATAGGTTTCGGTACGGGACTTTTCAAGGGTAATCTGCAGGTGATGGTCGGTGACTTGTATAACGATGAACAGTACAAAGACAAGCGCGATTCGGGATTCTCCATCTTCTATATGGCTATCAACATTGGTGCCTTGTTTGCCCCGACTGCTGCCATCAAGATTAAGGAATATGCCGAGACGTCGTTAGGCTACAGTTCGAACGATGCTTACCACTTCTCGTTTGCCGTGGCCTGCGCCTCGCTGATACTCTCCATTGCTATCTATTATCTGTTCCGCAGTACTTTCCGTCACACGGAGGGCGGCACAAAGAAGGCTGCTGCCGCTGATACCGCCCCTGTTGAGGAATTGTCGAAGGAGGAGACCAAGCAGCGCATCGTGGCACTCTGTCTCGTATTTGCTGTGGTCATCTTCTTCTGGATGGCCTTCCATCAGAATGGTCTTTCGCTGACCTATTTTGCCGATGAGTTTACAGCGCAGTCGGCTGAGGGCTTGCAGGCGATGTGCTTCGACGTGTGGAACCTCGTGGCCGTCATCTTCATTGTCTATGCGCTGTTTTCGCTGTTCCAATCGAAGAGCACTAAGGGCAAGCTCATTTCGGCCGTAGTCATTGCACTGGCAGTGGCCTTCCTATGCCTGCAGTATGATGCAGAAGGCAGTGTCAGCGTCTCAGCACCCATCTTCCAGCAGTTCAACCCGTTCTACGTGGTGGCACTGACACCGGTTTCGATGGCGATATTCGGTGCGCTGGCTGCCAAGGGCAAGGAGCCTTCGGCCCCGCGAAAGATTGCCTATGGTATGATTGTGGCTGCCGTGGCTTACGCCCTGATGGCCTTCGGCTCGTTCGGGCTGCCCATGCCGGAGACGACGATGGGTACCGACGGCAACCCCGTGGCGGTACATGTGGCTGACGTGACGCCGAACTTGCTGATTACGGTCTATCTTGTGCTGACCTTCGGTGAACTGCTGTTGAGTCCCATGGGTATCTCTTTCGTGTCGAAGGTGGCTCCCCCAAAATATAAGGGAATGATGATGGGCGGATGGTTTGTGGCTACTGCTATCGGCAACCAGTTGGTTGTCGTGGGTGGCCTGTTGTGGGGCGCCGTGCCCCTCTGGATATGCTGGAGCGTATTCCTGGCTGTCTGCCTGATTGCTGCCCTCTTCATGTTCGTGATGATGAAGCGTCTGGAGAAGGTGTGCTGAATGGTTGACGGTTAGTGATTAGCGATTGTGGCATTGTCCTTTCTCCCTTTTCTGGTACTGATTGTACTGATATCGAGTTGCGTTGCCGTCTTCGGCAACGCAACGCTTGACGGTGCCAGTCAGGTGACGTTGCTGGCTGCTTCGGCTGTCAGTGTGTTGATTGGCCACTTTGCTAAACGGCTGAAATGGGAGACGCTGGAACGTGAGGTGACCAACAAGATAGCCAGCTGTACACCTGCTATCATTATCCTCCTGTTGATAGGTGCCATTGGTGGTACGTGGATGGTGTCGGGCATTGTGCCGACCATGATATACTACGGCATGCAGATTATACGCCCCGAAGTGTTCTTGGTCAGCAGCAGTTTGTTGTGTGCGCTGGTCAGTCTGATGATAGGCTCCTCGTGGACCACGATAGCTACGATAGGTGTGGCCTTGATGGGCATTGGCAAGGCACATGGCTTTGACGACGGATGGATAGCCGGTTCCATTATCACCGGAGCCTATTTTGGCGACAAGCTGTCACCGCTCTCCGATACGACGGTGCTGGCTTCCAGCGTGTCGGGAACGGCGCTTTTTACCCATATCCGTTACATGCTCTACACCACCGTCCCTACGTTTTGTGTGTCGCTGGCCATCTTCCTGGTCGCCGGATTTGTAATGAATGTTTCCGGTCAAGGCAATGTCACTGAGTTTATGGAGGGCTTGCAGCGTACGTTCTTCATCAGCCCGTGGTTGCTGCTGGTTCCTGTGCTGACGGGGGTGATGATAGCGCGTCGCTGGCCGTCGATGGTGGTGCTCTTCCTTGCCATTCTCTTGGCTGTCGTCGTCGGAGTGCTGTTTCAGCCCGAACTGGTTCACCGTATCTCGGGTGAAGAAGGTCAGGGATTCATAGCGTCGTACAAGGGTATGATGCAGGTATGCTATGGCAGTACGGATATTGATACGGGTAACCAGACGCTTAACGAACTGGTACATACCAGCGGCATGAGCGGCATGATGCCGACCATCTGGCTAATTATCTGCGCACAGACCTTTGGCGGAGCACTGACGGCAACAGGACAATTGGCAGACCTGATGCGTATCGTGGTACGGTTCGTCAAGGGGGCAGCATCGCTTGTGGCATCAACTGTGGGTACGGCATTTTTCTGTAATGTAGCATTGGCAGACCAGTACTTGTCCATCATGTTGGCCAGTCAGATGTTCAGGGAGACCTATAAGAAAAACGGATTCGAGGCACGACTGCTAAGCCGTAGCTGTGAGGACGGTGCGACGGTAACCTCTGTGCTGGTGCCTTGGAACACGTGCGGCCTGACGCAAAGCACGGTGCTTGGCGTGGCTACGCTGACCTATCTGCCGTATTGCTTCTTCAATATCCTTTCTCCCTTCGCCAGCATCATCGTGGCTGCCATTGGGTGGAAGGTGGTGAGGAAGGAGGTTAGGGGTTAGCGGTTATCAGTTATCGGTTATCAGGACTTCGGCATTCAGACGTTTTTTCCATTCTTTCAAATAGGCAAACCACTCATCGGCAGAGTGGTAGCCGAAATCCTCATTGTCGGAACCGAAGGTAATGGCATAGTGCAGCTTGTCCGTCTCTGTTGCTACGACAAAGGCATAGTTTCTTTTGTCGCGACGCAGTTCCTTGACGATGTTCTTGAAGGGAATACAGATGCCCAGACCGACAGTCTCACGCTTATGACCGATGGAGTCCTTGGCGCTGACAGGCCAGTCGGTACCCCAGCAGCCACGTATCGTACTCAGGTCACTGAATTCCTCGGAACCCTTGACGTTGATGAACCCTGTAGCAAACTCATAGCCTGCGGCCGGACGGTCGAAACGGATATCGACCTGGCAGTCGCGACGATTGGCATAGAGCGTGTAGCGGGTGGTCATGGTGAGGGGCGGGGGGGGAGTGGTGAGTGTCGAAGGGGCGTTCCATCCCTCATCAGTCACCTCTACAATGGTACGCAAAGGCCCTTGGGCAAGGATGCGCAGTGTGCGACGTTCCACGTCCTCGAGCATCACTGGCTCGGTGCCGTTCCATCCCCGTAGCGTACCAAGACCAAGGGTGGAACCCACCCATAGCACATCGTCGCCAAGGCCAGCTGTCTTCTGGGTGCTGTCAGGATAGAACTGTGTGTCTTGCAGTTCTAGTCCCTGATGGTACTTTCCGTAGATGTCCACCGTCTGGCGATGGTCGAAATAGATGCGGTACCCCACCATTTTATTCTCAAATGCCGGTCCGTGGTGGTGCAGCTGCCAATAGGGATTGGTGCCTTTCTCTACGGTGAGGCTGCTGATGTAGAGGCGGTGTTTGTTCTCCTCCTTGACATTCTTGTCCTTCAGCAGCATCTCGGCATACACCTGCGGCTCATAGATGCGTGGTGCCCCTTCGGCAAACAACTGGATGTGGAATTGCTGCTGCTCGTGACTCTTCATGTCGGTCAGGAAGAACAACTCATCCCACTGCCGGTCATCGTCCAGGTCGTCCAACTGGCAGGGAATCTCTTTCCCGTTCATGGTGACCAGTGCAGACTGGACGGGAAAGCTTGTCCTGTCCGCCAACTTGATGGTGACGGGTTGTGACGTGAGATCGAGCCCGGATTTGTTCTTTACTTTGATGGTGAATGCAGATTGTGCCCAGACAGTCATCCCGACACTCAACAAAAGCAGAATGCTCAGCATTTTTTTCTTCATATAGCTTGTTTGTTTTAGTTCCATATACGCTTGGTTTTCGTAATTTTAGAAGCACAAATCTATGAAATGTAAACAAATTTTAGACAGAATTTGAGATTTTTTAGGTTAAAATTTGGAATTAATTAGATTTTTTAGTACATTTGCAAACGATTTTAACATCAACTTTCAAAAATTAATATCGCAAGTGCGCCGGATTTATTTCGCCCTATTAGCTTGTATGTTGCTTTGCATTGGTTGCGAGTGGCACCTCAGGCCCAAGGATGTTCAGTCGTCCGAGGACATTGAGGTGGAGCGCTATGACCGTATCCAGGCTTTGTACCTGACAACGGGTGACCGCTCGGCCTTGCAGCAACTGAATACCCGCTATCCGGAGCAGACACGACTGTTGTTGGAGGACGTTCTGAACATCGGTGTGGTGAATGACCCGACGATTAATACCAAGTTTTTCCACTTCTATCAAGACTCGACGCTTCAACTGCTCATTGGCGAGGTCGAGAAACAGTTTGCTGACATGGAAGATATCAACAGAGAGCTCTCTACAGCCTTCAAGGAACTCCATAAGGTGTTGCCCGACTTGCCGCAGCCCGTGGTTTATACACAGATAGGTGCCCTGACGCAGAGTGTCATCGTGGGCGACAGTACTTTGGGCATCAGCCTTGACAAGTACTTGGGTGCTGACTATCCGCTGTATTCGCTCTATTATCCAGCGCAGCAGCGCCGGCAGATGACACGTCAGATGATAGTCCCTGATTGCATCGGCTTCTTTGTGCTGAGTCATTACCCGATGGTGGAGAACGATACGACGATGGAAGCCCGTCATCGTCACATGGGAAAGATACAATGGCTTGTCAACCGTGTTACCCATAAGCACACCTTTACCAATGAGTACGTGAAGACGGTAGAGCAATTCATGAACAGAAACAAGAAATGGACTATCCAGCAGTTGTTGGAGAATGAAAATAAAATTTAAAAATAGGTTCTTCATTCTTCTTTCTTCTTTTTTTTTGTACCTTTGTGTAAAAATTATAAACAACGCGAAATGAAGAAACGTATTGACACCTTATTCCTTATGTTCTTTCTTGCTGCCACAACCCTGTGGGCAGGTGGAGAACTGACCCTTAAAGACATTGTTCGTGGGGCTTTCCGAAGCCAGCGTATGGCAGCCCTCACCCCGGCTTCCGACGGAGAGACGTATCTGCAGTTGTCGGCAGACGGTCAGCGGGTTGAGCAGTATTCGTTTAAGACTGGCAAGCAAGTCGGCAACTTGCTCGACCTTGCCACCGCCCATGGTGCCAAGGTGCAGCATGTGGAGGGCTACATCATGAGCCCCGACGGTAGGCGCATGCTCATCCAGACGGAAACAGAAGGGATATACCGCCGCTCGTTCAAGGCCAAGTTCTATATTTTCGACATTAAGAACCAGAAACTGGAACCGCTCAGCGACGGGGGACCTCAGCAGGCACCGCTATTCTCGCCCGATGGTCAGCAGATAGCCTTCGTTCGTGACAACAACATCTTTCTGGTCAAACTCCTCTATGGCAATGCCGAGAGTCAGCTGACGAAGGACGGCAAGCATGGCGAAGTCATCAATGGCGTGCCCGACTGGGTCTATGAAGAAGAGTTCTCGACGGCCCAGAGCATGGCCTTTACACCCGATTCCAAGCAGCTCTGCTGGATTCGCTACGACGAGTCCCAGGTGCGCCAGGTGTCGCTGCCCCTTTATCGTGGACAGTTTCCCTCGATGGACGAGTACGCAGCCTATCCTGGAGCCTATACTTACAAGTATCCCATTGCTGGCGAACGGAACTCCAAAGTCAGTGTCATGAGTTACGACATCAAGAGTCATAAGACCCGTACGCTTGATGTCCCGGTGGATGCTGACGGCTATGTGCCGCGCATCAAGACGTTCCCCGTAGTAGCTACCGACGATGAGGTGACGGGCGAGCATGCCTCGAAGGTGGTGGTCATGACGATGAACCGTCACCAGGATTGTTTGCGCATCTATAGCGTCAATGCCCTTTCCACCATGAGCCAGTTGCTGCTGGAGGAGACGGTTGACAAGTATGTCAAGGAGGAGGTGCTGGAGTCTATTCTGCTGACCCCGCAGCACATACTGTTGCCCAGCGACCGCTCCGGTTTCATGCACCTTTACTTATATACTATTGGCGGGCAGCTGGTTCGTCAGGTGGAACAAGGCGAGTATGAGGTGACTGATGTCTATGGCTACGACGAGACAACGGGCGACACCTACTTTGCCTCGCATGCCCATGGGGCTACCGACCAGCAGGTCTTCGTGGCCCACAAGAACGGTAAGGTGGAGCCGCTGACTACCAAGGCAGGTTGGAACCATGCTACCTTCTCGGGTAACTACAAGTATTTCATCAACGTATGGAGCGACTTGAACACCCCTTCCGTCTATACCTTGTATGAAGGAAAGAAGGTCACCTCCACGCTTATTGACAACAAGGAACTGAGCAGTAAGTTGGCTCAGTATAATATAGGTACGCGAGAACTCTTTACTTTTACCACGGTTGAGGGCGTGAAACTGAACGGTTGGATAGTCAAACCCGCAGACTTCAGCCCTTCCAGAAGGTATCCTGTCATTATGTACCAGTATGGTGGACCTGGCAATCAGCAGGTGAAGAACGCATGGGACATCGGCATGTGTGGTGCTGGTGCCATCCTTGAGCAGTACCTCTGCCAGCAGGGCTACATCTGTGTCTGTGTCGATAATCGTGGTACGGGTGGACGTGGCGCCGATTTCGAGAAGTGTACCTACCTGAAACTGGGCGAGTTGGAGAGCCGCGACCAGGTGGAGGCAGCCCTGTGGCTCGGACAGCAGCCGTATGTCGATAAGGACCGCATCGGCATCTGGGGCTGGTCCTTCGGTGGATTCAATACCCTCATGGCTATGTCGGAGGGCCGTGGCGTCTTTGCTGCCGGCGTGGCTATTGCCCCGCCTACCGACTGGCGTTACTACGACTCTATCTATACCGAGCGTTACATGCGAACCCCGCAGGAGAATGCCAACGGCTACAACATCAATCCCTTGAACCGTGCAGAGCAACTGCACGGCGCGTTGCTTCTTTGTCATGGTCTGGCTGATGATAATGTCCATTACCGCAATACTGCAGAATACGTTGAGGCCCTGGTGCAGGCCGACAAGGATTTCCAACAGAATGTCTATACCAACCGCAATCATAGCATTTATGGCGGTAACACCCGTTACCACCTTTTCCGCCAAGCGGTGAATCATTTTGATAGAGAACTGAAGAAATAACATAGAGTAAATATGAAAAGAATACGTTTTGCACTTTTATTTGCTGCCGCGTCTTTCTGCGGCATTGCTGCACAGGCCCAGCAAGTTACCGTCACCGTTATTAATTCAGCAGAGTCTCAGCGACAGGAACTTGTCGAGGTAGATGCCAAGGCAGTCCGTGAGAAACTTGGCATAGCCGACGGTAAGCCCTTCAAAGTGTTCAATGCGCTTAGGCAGGAAGTGGCTTACCAGCTGACTTACGACGGCAAGCTGCTCATTGATGTCAGTGTGCGTCCCATGGGTGTCGCCCGTTTCACCGTTGTGTCTGGCCAGCCCCGACCCATGAAAACGGTCGTCTGCGGCCGACAGTATCCTGAGCGTGTCGATGACATTGCGTGGGAGAACGACCGCGGTGCCTATCGCCTTTACGGTCCTGCCCTTCAGCGTAACAAGGAGCGTGCCTTCGGTAACGACGTGTGGGTGAAGAACACGCCCGACCTCGTTGTCGAGCAGCGCTACAACCTGGAGCTGAGCAACCACGCTGCCGTCGAGGCGCTGCGCAAGGCTGGCAACACGGCGGCTGCCGACTCACTCGAGGAATTGACCACTTACCACTACGACCACGGCTACGGACTCGACTGCTACAAGGTGGGCCCGTCGCTTGGCTGTGGTGCTCCGGCACTCATGGACGGCAACCAGATAGTCTTCCCCTATTGCTATACGCAGTATGAGATACTCGACAATGGCCCGCTGCGCTTTACCGTCAGCCTGACCTACGAGACCAAGGAGTTCCGTGGCGAGCAAGTCACGGAGCACCGCCTGCTGTCGCTCGACAAGGGTTCCAACTTCAACCGCCAGACCGTCTGGTACGAGGGTGCCACGAAACCCATTGACATGGCCTCGGGTGTCGTCATTCACAACGAAGACACCACGTCGGTTTATATGGAGCATCCTTTCGTTGCCTATGCTGACCCGACAGACAATCCTGCCGGTCAGAACTTCCAGATTTATGTTGGTGTTGTGTTCCCATACGACCAGGTGCAGACCTTGCGTGTGCCTAACGAAGGGGCTGCCAACGGCATCAACGGTCACGCCCTTGCTGTCCGTCGCGGTGTGCAGCCAGGCCAGAGAGTCACTTACTACTGGGGTTCTGCATGGTCAAAGTACGACTGCACCAACTTCCTCCAGTGGTTAATGCGGATAGCAGAGCTTCAGGAAAACCTGCGTAATCCGCTGGTAGTGATGGTAGAGTAGGGGTAGCCTTGTAATAAAGATAGTTATCAAGATGAAGAAAGCGAAAAGTAGGAAGAAATATAACCATTCCTTTGCCCGTAGGATGACGCTGTGGGTAATGCTGGTGCTGTTTGTCATGATGTGTGCGCTGGCATACTTCATCTACGAGTTGGCCAAGGGCATTGTCGTGGATGAGAACGCCAGTACTTTCCACAGCAGCATGAAGACATCGGGCAGCATTATTAGTGATGTCATGTCGGATGTGGAAGTGGCTGTCAGGAACAACGTGTTCGATGTGGAGCGGAGTCTCGGACAGCCTGACCAGTTGCCGGAAATCATGCGTCGCATCGTGGAACAGAATCCGTGGGTACGGAGCTGTGGTGTGAGTTTCGTGGAAAACTACTATTCGCAAAAAGGACGTAGCTACTGCCCGTATGCTAGGGAAGAGACGAGCGAGAACTTGCCTGATAACTCAAAGCCTAAGGCTGTCGCGTCTGTCGTTGTTGACGATTATCTGGCTGCCGACTGGTTCCAGGAGGCCGTTGCAGCTGATTCTGCCTACTGGTCAAAGCCATTCTTTGACAATACGGACGGCAAGACTCCCCTGGTAGCCTATATGCACCCCATTCACGACCAGCAGGGAAAACTGGTGGCTGTCTTGGGAGCCGACCTGTCGCTGGACTTCATGACGCATCTGCTGCAGAAACAGGATAGTCTCTTCCACGACGATATGTGGGCCATACAGATGTCTGGTGAAGGCGTGTTCAATAGCTTTGTGTTGAGTCGTGACGGAACTTACATCACTCATCCCGACCAGCGAAGAATACTGAAAGGAAATTTCTATGTTCACGTCAAGGATGCCGATGAGCCCGGTTTGGCAGAAGAGGCCATCGACCGGATGAAGAACGGTCTAAGGAGCGAAAGTGAGACGGACAAAACGCTGCGCGTGAACTGGACCAAGTCATACCTGTTTTTCATGCCCCTGGAGGGAACCGACTGGAACCTGGTGGTGGCGGCACCTATGCAGGCCCTTGACCTGATCGGCATTATTGCGGGCTATATGATGCTACTGATGATGATCGTGATGCTGGTTGTGACGTTCTTTGTCAGTCAGCTGGCCATAGGACAGGTGGCAAAGCCACTGAAACAGCTTGCAGCCTCGGCAGACCAGATGGCAGGGGGCCGCTTTGATGCTGTGTTGCCTGCCATGAAAAGTCACGACGAGATACACCTGTTACGCGACTCGTTTGAGAATATGCAGCATTCGCTGACTTCCTATGTCGAGGAACTGAAACGGACGACGGCTGCCAAGGCTTCGATGGAGAGTGAACTGAAGATTGCCCACAACATCCAGATGGCCATGCTTCCCAAGACGTTCCCTGCCTATCCCGAACGCCAGGATGTTGACATCTATGGGCAGGTGATGCCCGCAAAGGCTGTGGGAGGCGACTTGTACGATTTCTTCATACGCGACGAGAAACTATTCTTCTATATCGGCGATGTGTCTGGCAAGGGTGTGCCAGCCTCGTTGTTTATGGCTGTGACCTGTTCGCTGATGCATAACATCTCAACTTATACGCAGGATGCCGACCAGATTATGCTGGCGTTGAACAATGCTATCAGCAGTCGCAACGATACGGTGATGTTTGTCACCTTCTTCTTGGGTGTGCTCGATCTGAAGTCTGGCTCTCTGAGCTATGCCAATGGTGGTCATAATCCTCCTTTGCTGCTGACTGGGGACGATGCTGAGGAACTGTCATGTGATGCGAATGTCCCTGTGGGTGTCATGGAGGGTTGGGAATTTACTGTCCAGCAGTTGCAACTGAAGCCCGGTGACACGCTGTTCCTCTATACCGATGGTCTTAACGAGGCGGAGGACTGTGACTACCAGCAGTTCGGCATGGACAGAATCAAGGTCACCATTCGTCAAGTCTGCAACGACAAAACCTCGCAACAGGGTGTGGACTCCCAAATGCTTGTCAGCGCCATGACAGATGCCGTAAAGCGCTTTGCTGGCGATGCTGAGCAGAGCGATGATCTGACGATGCTGGCGATAGGGTACAATGGAAATGAAAATGATAACGATAACCAAACGACAACAGGACAATGATTGAGCAAGGCAATTTCTTTTTTATGTATGTCTTTATGACGGTAGTTGTATTGGTGGTAGTTTCTATCATTATACCTCTTGCCGGATTCTTCATGAAGAAGTGGAAGGGGCTGGCCTTGGGCTGTGTGCTGCAGCCGCTGTTTTGCGTAATAGTGACGGCGTTGACCATTTTCGGTGGAGTATTACTATGGCAATACGACTTGAAAAGGCATGAAAATGGTGCCATGGTGGTGCTCAAAAAGGTTACCGACAAGTCCTCTGAGGATATGCATGTCAATACCTGGTATATTCAGGATAACGGGGAATGCTTTTGCGACTTCGGCGATTCTGACTACACCGGACTGGCGTTTATCCTCTATGGCAGTATGCGTTTCTATGATGTTATCCCGATGGACTCCTTCCGCATCTGTGTTGATGACCATGTTACCGTGAGGTTTGACCTGGCGCGTCATGTGGCAACGGCCAGCGAATATGACGAGCCGCTAAAGGTGGATACCGTTGACTGGGAAAAGGTTTCGCGCTATTTTGAAAACGCTCCGATAGAAAAGAGGAAGTAAGAGAAATTCTTTATGCTTCCTCTTGCTTCCTCTTATTGCCTAAATATTAATAGTTCTCTGCCTTTACCTGGAAATAGGCCTGCGGGTGGTCGCATACGGGACATACATCGGGAGCCTTCTTGCCGATGACGATGTGGCCGCAGTTGGCACATTGCCAGATGACGTCACCGTCCTTCGAGAATACACGCTCCTTCCTGACATTGTCCAGCAGTTTACGGTAACGTTCCTCATGGGCCTTCTCAATGGCTGCCACACCCTCGAACTTCTCGGCTATCTCAGTGAAACCCTCCTCGCGTGCCTCACGCGCCATGCGGGCATACATGTCTGTCCACTCAAAGTTCTCGCCGCCGGCAGCTGCTTCCAGGTTGCTGGCCGTGTCTTTAATGGCTCCGCCTTCCAGAAGCTTGAACCACATCTTGGCATGCTCCTTCTCGTTGGCTGCCGTTTCCTCGAAGATGGCTGCTATCTGTACGTAGCCGTCCTTCTTGGCCTTCGATGCCCAGTAGCTGTACTTGTTACGGGCCATTGACTCACCTGCAAATGCTTCCTGCAGGTTCTTCTCGGTTTTTGTTCCTTTCAGTTCTTTCATAATCGTATTTGCTTTTTCGTTACTAAATCTTATCCGCTGACAAAGATAGTAAGAAAACGATAAATCACCAAATATTATTCCGTTAAAAAATGTAGGGTAGTTCATTTATGGACTTTTCCTTACTGAAACTCTCGGTTTGAGTAGGAGAAACTACCAGTCCTCCTTACTCAAATAAATACCTAATAATGATGATTTCGTATTTCAGGAAAAATTAGTAACTTTGCCCCATCAAACTAAACAATACTATATGAAGAAGATGAAGATTTATGAAGCAGGCGACATGATGATTACGCTCATCAAGGATAACTACAACCTCCTGCAGTCGCTTGGCTCGTTCGGCATCAACTTGGGGTTTGGCGACAAGACCGTACGACAAACCTGTGAGGATAACGACGTGGATACTTACACTTTCCTGTCGGTGGTGAACTTCACCATTAATGGGTATTACGATGAAGAAGACAATGAGCGTATCGATGTGCCTACACTGATGCATTATCTGGAGGCCAGCCATACGTATTACCTGGACTTCCAACTGCCCTTCATACGCAGGGAACTGGAAGAGAGCCTGGATGTCAGCGACAGGCTTGGACGACTCATTCTGAAGTTCTACGATGAGTATGCACAGGAGATACGGCGCCACATGAAGTATGAGGAGAAGACGCTGTTCCCCTATGTGAGTGGATTGCTGGATGGCAGGTTGGACGATAACTATAGTATTGAGACTTTTTCCAAGCACCATGAGAGTGCTGACCAGAAACTGCGTGAGCTGAAACTGATGATTATCAAGTATCTGCCTGCTAATGCTCAGTTGAACAACCAGTTGACGGCAACGCTCTACGACATCTACAACAACGAGGAGTGGCTTAAGTTACATGCCGAGGTGGAAGACAATATCTTCGTTCCTGCTATACGCCGCCTGGAACAGTTGGCGAGGCAACAGGACGTGACGAAGAACATTTCGGAAATGGTGATGAAAGGGAGTGAAAGTAACGAAACGCTGAGTGAACGGGAGAAGGACGTCATCATAGGCGTGGTACATGGACTGCAGAACAAGGAGATTGCTGACCGTCTGTGCATCTCGGTCAATACGGTTATCACGCATCGTCGGAATATTGCACGAAAGCTACAGATACATTCTCCAGCCGGATTGACCATCTATGCTATTGTCAATGGATTGGTTGATATATCTGCAGTGAAACTTTAAACTGTTACTTAAATCTTATTGATATTTACATAGCCGTGCATAACGGCATAGATGGTAAGGGCGGAAACGCTCTTGACACCCAGTTTGTCCATGATGTTGCGGCGGTGAGTGATGACGGTTGCAAGTGCTATGTTGAGGCGGTCGGCTATCTCTTTGTTGATATAGCCTTGGACAATTAGTGTCATTACCTCCACTTCACGGTCGGTAAGTGGTGGGTTGAACTGTGAGTTTTGAGGTGAGAGTGACGGGGGCAGGTTATGGCCTCCGGCATGTCCCTGCTGCGCAAGGGCAAGCAGTTGGTGGATGAATGCCGGTTCGGGCTGGTTGGTGCAGAGTGTGTGGTAAGTAGCGAGCGACTCATGATGCGGGGTGAGTACAATGGTCTTTCGCCGATGTTCAGAAAACCAGGTATTTTGTTCCAACACAATGTCCATAGCTACGAAATAGTGGAAGTAGCGTTCCGTATCCGTGGCAAGGAAGGTGCTGAAAGAGCCAAAGGTGTCTATCGTCATGGCGGGCATGGCGTTTTGCAGCAACTGCTGGAGACCAATGGCTGCCAGCGTGTTGGCATCAATAATGGCGATGCTGGGACACGGTGGGTGTGGCATGTCGTTGGGCTTACTGCTTCTGAATGTCGAAGAGGGTGTCGAAACCCGTCATAGAGAATACTTTTTCAATCTCAGGGCTGATGTTTAGGATGGTGATGCTTTTGCCTGCTGCGGCGGCTGATTTGCGGATGCCAAGCAGAATGCGCAGACCAGAACTGCTGATGTAGTCCAACAGGGTACAGTCAATCACGATGTCGTGACTGGTGTTGTTGTTTAGGGGGGCAAGATCTTTGCCAGCCTGTTCTGCTGCAACGGTGTCGAATCGGCCTTCGAGCGTGGCGATGAGTTTGCCTCCTTCTTCGCGAATTGTAATGTTCATCTTATTTAAATAATCATTAATTAATCTATAGTCCTTCCTCCTTCGTCTTTTCTCGAGAAAAGAGCCTACATCATTTTAAGCAACGTCAGCTGATTGACGCCGTTCAAACGCTGGTAAGCCACAGTGTCCATAATCTGACGTACCAGGAAAATTCCTAATCCGCCGATGGGACGCTCTTCGATGCTTAGTGTGACATCGGCATCGGCCTGTGCTGTGGGGTCGAAGGGCTGGCCTGTGTCGGTAATGACAAACTTCAGCTGCTGGCCGGTAAACTCGGCGACAATGTCAACTTTACCAGTCTGACCCTCGGGATAGGCATAGAGAATAACATTGGTTACTGCTTCCTCCAGCGCAAGGTTCAGACTCATGGCTACTGACATGTCGATGCCGGCTTGCTCACAGATGTCGCCTACAAACTCCTCGAGTTTGGAGATTTCATCTATCTGATTGACCAAAGTCAGTTTCTTGTGCATAGCGATGTCTTTTTTTCTTTTGTCTGCAAAAGTACATGAAATAGTAAAGAAAAGAAAAAATAAAAAAATAAAAAAGGTTAAATAGTTCTTATGCTCGAAAAAACTCAAGATTCTCTTGGCTTTTTCCCCGCTTAGTCGTACCTTTGTCGCCAATTATGAGGAAATTATTTTATATTATGATAGCTGCCGTATTGCTGATGGCGTGCGGCAAGTCGTATGAAGAAGAGAAGAAGGAGCGTCATGCCACCCAGCAGAAACTTGCTAAGGAGAATGACGAGGCACTGAAAATCGCGGTGCTGCCAACGCTCGACTGTCTTCCCCTCTACGTGGCTAAAGAACTGAATCTGTTTGATACCGCCGTTGTTGACGTGCGCCTGAAGCCGTTTACGGCTCAGATGGACTGTGATACGGCGCTCGTAGGCAGGACGGTGGAGGGTGCTGTGACTGATTTGGTACGCGCAGAACGGCTGGTATCCAAAGGAGCGAAACTGCACTATGTGGCCCAGACGGGTGCCTATTGGCTCCTTTTCACCAATCGTAATGCACGTATCAATCAGCTTAAGCACTTGGAAGACAAAATGGTGGCCATGACCCGCTACTCGGTTACTGACTTGTTGACCGACCGTGCGGTGGATAGTGCAAAGGTGAAGTCAGAATATGTCTTCCGCATTCAGGTAAATGACGTGTTCGTCCGACTGCAAATGCTCCAGAACAACATGATGGATGCCCTCTGGCTGACAGAACCTCAGGCTACTGTAGCACGACTGGCGAAGAACCCCATTTTGCTGGACTCACGTCGCATGGGGGCGAACTATGGCGTTGTGGCATTTAACTCGCAAAAGATGAAAACCTTTGAGCGTAAGCAACAGCTGGATGCCTTCGTGAAGGGCTACGATGCTGCCTGCGACTCCATCAATAAACACGGTATCAGTTACTACCGTGACCTCGTGGCCCGCTATTGTAACGTGAAGACTGCCGTCGTTGACTCATTGCCCAAGGGTATTACGTTTACACATGCTCGAGGCCCTCTTCAACAGGACATTGAAAAGGTTAATAACTGGTTGAAAACCTCTAAGAAGTAGTCAATGGAACGGAACGATGCACTAAAACGTGTTACGGCGGAGCTGGCAAACCGCTATGTAGGCGGCGCGCTGACGGAACTACAGAATTTCTTTGCCGTTTATCCGCGGCCTTCTGCACAGGCGGAGATGGACGTGCTGATCAGCGAGTATCATACCATGAAATGGTACTGGCAGCAAGGGTATGACGACCCGCAGCTGGAATCCAACTACCAGCGGTTACTGCAACGCACATACAGGCTCTATGCCAGTACGTCGCTTTGGCGTCGCATTGCTTCATCGCCCTTTGTATCGACTACATATTCTGCCATCATCATGCACCCAAGGGAGTGGTCGGTGACCAACATACGTCAGGAGCTGGAGTCATTTGTCAGCGAAATGGCGATGGTGGAGCTTGAACCTGCCAACAAACAAGACCAGCACCGAAGGGAATTGTGTGGAAAACATTTTGAGCAGATGCGGTCGCTCTTCGACTTCCTGTGGACATCGGGGCAATGGACCGACTCCGTATCCTCTGCTTTCCAGCAGCTATTATTGTCGCCGACAATTGATGCTGATGATCAGCAGCTCATCGTGTCGGCTATTACACTGTCACTCATCAATGTGTTTGACATGGCCAAGTTTCGTGTCTTGATAACCGTCTATCGCGATGCTACCGATGAACGAGTGCGCCAACGTGCTCTGGTAGGGTGGGTGTTAGGTCGTAACTATACATTCTCCGGAGTTTTCCCGGAAGAGCTGGAGTTAGTCAATAGCCTGTTGGCTGACCCGAAGGTGATACAGGAACTGACAGAACTTCAGATACAGTTGATTTACTGCATCAATGCCGAGGACGACCACCAGAAGATTCAGTCGGAAATCATGCCGGAACTAATGAATAGTAGCCATTTCCGGGTAACGCGTGATGGTATTGAGGAAATGGAAGAGGATCAGTTGGAGAATATCCTGCATCCCGAGAGAGAGGAGGAACGCATGGAACGCGTAGAGGAAAGTATGCGCAAGATGATAGACATGCAGAAGCATGGTTCCGACATATACTTTGGTGGATTTGCGCAGATGAAGCGCTTTCCCTTTTTTCAACAGATAGTCAATTGGTTTATTCCATTCTCTATCCACCATCCACAGGTTGTGGAGTCGCTGCAGGAAGTGAGAAACAACCGCTTCCTGCAGAAAATGCTGAGCATCGGTCCGTTCTGTGACAGCGACAAGTATTCGTTTGTCTTTGCCTATCATCAGGTGTTGGAACGCATACCTCAGAACATCCGCGAAATGATGCAGAACGGAGAGGCTTCGTTTGTCGAGGTACCCGAAGAAGAGCAACAGTCGGCTGCCTATCTCCGACGTATCTATCTGCAGGACATCTACCGTTTCTTTCGTTTGTTCCCACATGCGGCACATTTTGATCATCCGTTCCTGCCACGTGAAAAGGACCTCGGACATCTCCTCTTCTTTGCCTCACCATTATTCAAGACTACTCCGTTGGCTAAGAACTGGAACAAGATACTTTCTATCTTGCTCCGGCTGCAATACTATGACGAGGCCTGCGAGGCTATTGCCAAGATACCAGAAGAACAACGCGACTACGACTCGTACATGATAGAGGCCGTGGCGCTCAAGAAGAGAACACAGAAACCGCACGGAGTCCATAATAACAATCTTCATCTAAGGCTCACTTACATGAAAGCACTGGACGCTAATCCACAGGCTGTTCCTGCCTTGCAGGGACTGGCTCGTATGAGTTTTACGCTGAAAATGTATGACAAGGCCTTGAAAGAATATGACCTCTTGACTAAGTGTGATCCTGAGAAAAGAAGCTATATTCTGAACAAGATGATATGTCTGACAAACCTCGGACGGTATGAGGAAACACTGGACACTCTTTACCGTCTGTCGCTGGAGGATGAGCAGGACAAGAATGTGAAGCGTGTCCTGGCATGGGCATTGACAGGAGTGGGGAAGTACGAGCAGGCACTTTCTCACTATGAGCAGCTGGTAGCTGTAGAGGAACCTCTGGCGGAGGACTTCTTGAGCCAGGGCTACTGCCTTTGGTTTGCCGGCAAGAAAGGTGATGCCGTTGCGAGTTTCCGCCGTTACCTGAAGGAAACTGGTGAAACGGCTGCTTACATCATCGAAAACGAAAAGGTATTGCTGGAAAAGAAGGGCATCAAGACTTCTGAGCAGTTGCTGATGCTCGATGCCATCTGTTCTTGAGCCATCGGTAACACCAGGTGAAGCATAGTGGCAGACCAACACCCGCTATGGAATAGAGTATCCAGAACAGATCTTCTTTGGCATAGTCGTGAATCACCATGTGACAGCCAATTTGACGTGGGTCGAGACCGTAGTACCAGATTTTCAGCAAACTGACAACCTTATAGGAGAGGATGTGGAAGACAAATATTTGTAAGGTATTGTCTCCGCAATAGACGAGGAATCGCTTGACGATTCCTTCTTTTTTGTCCAACCATGTGCTGACGTTATACACCATGAGGCAGCCTAAGATGGCAGGCAAGGGCAATGACAGGAACTGCTCAAACGTGGAACGCCAGTTCATGTTGGCAGTCAGGTATGCTGAGAACCACCACACCACAACGGCAAACAGTAGCGTGGTCCACCATGTGACGCAATACTTGTGTTCCCACTGACGAAACAGAAAACCGCAGCCAAAGAAGAATACGCCCATCAAGTCACGATATCCGCCCTGTACTAACGTGATAATTTTCAGCCCCTCGTAGGTTTTCCAACCGCAAAGTAACAATATCATGACACAGATTGTCAGGGGAATCCATAGCGTGCGGGTCAACGGCTGCTCCTTCAGTCGTGTCTTCGATGCCAGTACATCAAGCCCCTTATATATAAATAGGTATAGGAGACTGGCAACGAGTAGGGCGCGGAAGAACCAGAAGGCACCGTTCAGGAATTGGTCATAGCCTCCCATAGCGGTGATGATGTTCCACAAGCATTGTTCCATCTGCCGCCAAGTGTAGGGATGCGTCACGCCTCCTTGTTCGTTACCATAGACTTCGTTGAGAATGCCTATGTCGAACATCAGGTTATGCAGCAACAGAAAGATAACACTCCACTTCACAAACGGCAGGTAGAGACCCTTGAAGCGCTTGCGGATAAAAGACATTTCGTCGTTAAGATAACTTACGGAGAAGAAATAGCCTGCTGCCGCGAAGAACAAGGGCATGTGAAACTCGTAAAGGAAATGGTGCAGCATGTCAGGGCATTCGGCATGGCCGATGACCATGAGGATGATGGCGATAGCCTTGGAAATGCTGATAGTCGTGTTGCGCATAACTGTTTTTATAGCTTCTATATTTTTTATAGTTTCTATAGGAAGGGACTTAGCAGATGAGCAAACCAGCCGCGGAACTTCTGCCACGGAGTGCGGAAACGGTCCCACTCTTCGGGCGTCAGATAGACACTCTTCTGCTTGTCGCGATCGAACATCTGGTCCAGCTCACGGGTGGTTTCCGTGTCAACGATGACAGCATTTTCCTCGTAGTCCCAACGCAGGCTTCTGGCATTGAGGTTGGCACTACCGACAGTGCAGAACTTCCCATCGACCATGATGACCTTCGAGTGGTGGAATCCTGGTTGGTAAAGCCAGACGTGGACGCCATGTTTCATCAGTTTGTGGACATTGTAGAACACACAGTCGGGTGTCAATGGAATATCGCTCTTGGCAGAGACCATGATTTCTACCTTCACGCCTCGTTTCACGGCATCCTTCAACGCTTTCTTCAGTTTGCGGTTTAGGGTGAGGTAGGGGTTGATGAGTTTGATGGAGTCCTGTGCGTTATTAATGGCTTCGAGGTAGAAGGTGCGGATGATTCCCGGCGAGGTATGTGGCTCACGGTTGATAATGCCTACTTTCTTGTGACCGGCAGTACTTGTCGTGTCAGGCAGCAGTCCCTCGAAGGCGTATGGCATGTAGGCACGATAGTAGTGGGAACTGCGGATGGTCTCACCAGTCACACGCTTCCACATGCGCAGGAAAATCTGCTGCAGGTCATGAACTGCTCCACCTTCTATTCGGCAATGTATGTCGCGCCATTCGCCCACCTGCTCGGTCCCAACGATGTAATAGTCTGCCACGTTCATGCCTCCTGTATAGGCTATTTGTCCGTCGATGACCACAATCTTCCGGTGGTCACGTGTGAACACATGGTTGACCCAAGGGAAACGTATAGGGTCGAACTCGTATATCTGGATGCTGTCGTTCCATAGCGACTTCAAGTGGCGTTTCTTCAGCGGACGGTTGTTGGAGTCGTTGCCGAATCCGTCGAACAGCGCACGAACCTCAACACCCTCCTTGCGTTTTTCGCGAAGGAGGTCGAAAAGCAGCGAGGCAATGCTGTCGTTACGGAAGTTGAAGTACTCCAGGTGTATGCTAAGTTTGGCCTGTCTGATGGCCTTGAACATATCGTCGAACTTTCCTGCTCCGTTATAGAACAGCGTCACACTATTGTTGTCGGTAAAGTGGATGTCGTTCTTGCGCAGCACTTCCACAATGGCACTATCACTAGACTGTGCATGAGCAACGCCCATGCACAGCAGTAAACTCATGATGAAAAGGAACCTTCGCATCATTCCTTATGATGTCTTAGACGGTACTCAAGCGGCATGATGCCAAATTTGTCCTTGAAGATACTGGCGAAGTTCTCTGCAGTCATGAATCCGACGTTTGCCGCCAACTCGTTCATGTTGATGTTTGTGCGGACGAGCAGTGTGCAGGCATGTTTCAGGCGCAGGTCACGCACCACCTCCGTCGGGGTCTTCGTGGTGATGGCTCTCACTTTATGGAAAAACGGCACGCGTCCCATACCCATGGCATTGGCCAGTTCGTCCAGGCTGATATTGCCTCGGCTCATGTTATGCAGTACATACTGCTCGATGTTTTGCATGAGCTGCTGGTCCATGACGTTGTTCATGGAGTAGTCGCCCAGTGTTTCATTTTCGCCATAGAGGTCGGTTGTAAGTGCCGATTCGGTCTTGAGCGCAGGCGCATTCTCGATAGGCATGTCTTCTGTCACTGACTTGTTGGCGATGTCTTCGTCGGTGGTGGTCTCCTTCACCTTGTTCTCGCTCTCGTCGAAGTAGAATGTCGAGGTCGTCATGCTGGAGTTCTGACTTTCGAGCATACGTGTCTCTCCACCCTCGATGACGTTGTGGTCGAGTTCGATAGGAGCAATGCCGAGTACCTTGTTGAAACGCATGACAGCCTCCTGGATGTTGAATGGCTTGGCCAGCATGTCGTCGGCTGCCAGTGTGATGTTCTGGTTCTTCATGTCCTGAGGTGTCAGCACGTAGTCGGTCATGAGTATGAACTTGGTCCGTTCTGTGGTCGGTGTGGTCTTGATAATGTTGCAGAGCTCACTACCAGTCATTTCCAGCATGTCCTGTTTACAGATGACCAGGTCAGCCATCATCACTTTGATGTCTTCTGCTGCAACGGCAATGTTGTTGTAGATACGTAGGTCGTAGATGTTCTGCAGTTGTTTCTGTATGAATCCAAGGAACGACTCGTTGTCGTCGATGAATACTACGATGAACTTCTTGGACGTGTTCGTAGCCTCTACCTCACGCGGTTTGATTTCGTAGGTCAGTTCACTCTCTGCTATCTGTGGCAGGTTGACCTCGCCCTTGTCGTTCAGTCCCATGCGCTCGTTGACACTCAGCACGGCCTTTGCCTCAGGATTCTCCAGTGTTGACTGCATCTCTGAGATACGTGTGATGACCTGGAGCATCTGGAAGTGCAGGGAGTTCAGCTGCTCCTGGCCTTCAAGGGTTTGCTCCTTCATGGCAAGGTCGCCAATGATACTCGTCATGCGTGCCATTGGCTGTCGCAATTCGTCGCTGGCAATCTTGATTTCCTCGCGCTGCCGCTTCAGTTGGTCAATGACATTCTTCTTGCGTTGCCATATTTCCTTAAGTTTCTTGATGCCGTAGAACCACATGAAGATGACGAGGCCGACAATCAGCACGTAGATGATAATCATCCACCACGACGACCACCATGGGCGCAGAATCTGAATCTCCAACGTTCGTTCCTGGTTGCTGACGGCACCTTCGGCGCTGATAGCTTTCACGTGCAGGATGTATTTTCCGCTGCTCAGGTCGGTAAATGTGACACCGTGGCTCAATGCGTCGCCATTGCGCCAGTCGTCGTCCAGTCCTTCCATCCAGTACATGAACTGGAGCTTCTCACTCTGGTTATAGTTACCTGTCGAGAATTTGATGGTAAACGTGTTCTGGTTGTTGGCCAGCTCAATGCGGTTGCTCTCGTTGAGTGCTTGTGGCAGTGGAACATGTTCCTGATAGACATGGCCGGTCTGTATCTCCTCTTCACCGATGAACAGCTGCGTCAGCATGACGCGTGGCAATGACTCCGTGTCGCCTTTTGTTTGATGGCGCACCCAGTTGATGCCGTAGAGTCCGCCGAAGACCACATTGCCGTCCTTCTTTGTGATGATAGAGCCCACATTGAACTCGTTTGACTGCAGTCCGTCGCTGGTGTCGTAGTTATAGAGTCCGTAGTTGTTTTTGCCTGTCTCGTGGTTACGCTGTACGACGACTCGTGTTACACCATTACTGGTGGTAATCCAGATGTTATGGTTCTTGTCCTCAGCCAGTCCGCTGATGGCATTGTTGGACAGTCCCTCCCTCTTAGTCAGATAGTCCAGGTCGTCGTCTTCGAGGTTCAGTATGTTCACGCCTTCACGTGTTCCTACCCATATCAGGCCACGTGAGTCCTGGATGACCTGTGTGATATAGTTGCTGGTAAATTGCTTCAGGTTGGTGGAGTTGCCAGTCAGCAGTTCCTTGTCGGTTGTCGAGAGGTTCAGCTTGATCAGTCCTTCTGCCGTACCGACGAGCAGCGTGTTGTCCTTGGCATAGAACAGGTCAGTGATACTGTTTGTGTTCAGTTTGCCGTTCTCGCGGGTATAGCTTGAGAAACTGTTCATCGTCGGGTTATATACCTGAAGTCCTCCGTTAGTGGCAATCCAGAGGTTTCCCGTTTTGTCGGCACAGAGTGCGTTGACATGGTCGTCAATCAGCGTCCTCATGCTGTCAGTTGCTGTTGAGTAGATGGTCACCCCACCATTCTTGATGCGTGTCAGTCCGTTCTGTCGTGAGCCCACCCAGATGCTGCCGTCTGGTGTTGTTTCCATACAGGTCGTCTTCTTGCTGGCCAAGGGTCCTTCGTAGCCTACCACACCCTTGTCGCTGGTTCCGTACCACATATTACCGTTGGCATCCTCAGTCATGCACGACACGTCGCCAAGTAGTTTCGAATCAAACTTATAGATGCTATTGCCGCAGTATGCCACGCCCGATTTCTCGGTACCCACCCACAGCAGGTCGGTATCGTCCACGTAGAGGCTCTGAATGCCGACAGTCTCCGTAATCCATTGCAGGTCGTTCAGGTTACGTGGCTGAACAGAAGTCAGCTCATGGTTGGTAGTGGTGGTATGGATGAGTCCGTCACGGTCCGTACCAATCCACACATTTCCCTGTCTGTCGCCCGTGACGCTGTTTACGGCATGGTCAACGCCGATGCCACTCAGCCCCAGCTGGTCGCCGAAGTTGGTGTTCCACTCGTTGGTGTTCTTGTTGTAGATGAAGAGTGTGCCCTGTCCATACAGCCATATATTCTCCTGCTGGTCGGCAAAGGCTTTCAGGCTCTTTGTCTTGCGGATGTGCTGGTTAGCTACGTAGTCTGTCTGCCAAACGGTCTGCACCTGGTGCATCACGTCACAGCACACCATGCGTCCGTCGTCATACACCATGATGGCTCCGTCCCTGCAGTCGGTGATGGAGCAGATGTTCCCCTGTGGCACGCCGTGTGAGTCGTTTGTGTATCCGAACTCGTGCAGCAGCTGCTGTTGCATGTTGTAGGCCACGACACCCTTGTTGGGTATTGCTGCCCATAGGTTCTTGTGACGGTCGATAAAGATAATTTTCGGCTCGCCTTCAATACCCATTCTGCCGAGCACTTGTTTCATGTCGCGCTCAAATGTTTCCGTCTGTGGGTGGTAGATGCAATAGCCTGATGCCGTTTCAATCCACAGGTTTCCGTCCAACGCTTCCTGTACGCTGAGAATGTAGCTGTCGGGCAGGGTAGAGCCGTCCTGTGAATTACTCTGGTAGTTTTTGAAGACATACCCATCGTAGCGGTATAGTCCGGCTGGTGTGCCAAACCATACGAATCCACGAGAGTCTTTCAGAATACAGTTGACTTGACTGCTTGTCAGTCCCTGTTTGGCATCAAGTGTCTTAAACAGGAAAAGTCCAGTGGCTGCCATCGGTAGTAGGATGGCCAGTATCAATAATAATTTCTTGATTCCTTTCATATATGTCATGTATCTTCTAACTTCCTCTAACTTCCTCTAACCTCCTCTAACCTCCTTTGTCTTACACCATGCAGGCATAGTGATCGACCACTCCTAAGAGTTGGTTTTCAGGACTGACTACGAGCACGGTGTGTACTTTATATTGGTTCATGATGCGCTGAATCTCGGTAATCTTGGTCTGAGGTGTCACAGTCTTTGGCGTAGTGGTCATGATGTCGCTCACGGTATGGTCGAAGAATTCCGCCTGCCATTTCTCCATAGCTCGGCGTATGTCTCCGTCGGTGATGAGTCCAATAATCTTGTCGTCGCGCAGAGCCACACCCAGTCCGAGCTTGCCCTTGCTTACCAGGATGATGGCTTCGCCCAAGTGCATTTCTGGCGGAACAATAGGCATGTTCTCCGTCAGCATGACGTCCTGGGCGGTGGTTAGCAGTCGTTTGCCCAGTTCTCCTCCGGGGTGGAACTGTGCGAAGTCCTGCGGTTTGAAGTTACGCTTCTCAATGAGTGCCACAGCCAGCGCGTCGCCCATAGCCAGTGTGGCTGTTGTGCTACTGGTGGGAGCCAGATTCAGGGGACACGCCTCTTTCCTGACGTTGATGTTGATGTGGCATGTTGAGTATTTGGCCAGCAGCGACTGCGGGTTGCCGCTCATGCCGATGATGGGAATCTGCATGTGCAGCACCATGGGTATGAATCTCAGCAGTTCGTCCGTCTGTCCTGAGTTGCTGATGGCCACCACCACGTCATCCTTGGTCATCACGCCGAGGTCGCCGTGATAGACGTCCAGCGGATTGATGAAGAACGATGGCGTTCCCGTCGATGAGAACGTGGCTGCCATCTTGGCACCGATGTGCCCACTCTTGCCCACACCGGTAACAATGACCTTGCCCTTGCACTGGTATATCATCTCGACGGCCTTGTCAAACTGCTCGTCAATCTGTGGGATGAGTTCCAGCAGCGCCTCGGCCTCGTCCTTGATGCATTGTATGGCGTATTCTCTTGTAGTCATAACTATTTACTCTCCACTCTAAACTCTAAACTCTCAACTAATGCCTCCAGTTTCTCCAGTTCCAGCATGTTAGCAGCATCGCTGAGCCCCTTGTCCGGGTCGGGGTGTACCTCGAAGAACCATCCGTTGGCTCCGAAGGCCTTGGCGGCCAGTGCCATTGCAGGTACGAATCTGCGGTCGCCGCCTGTCTTTCCGTCAGCACCTCCTGGGCGTTGTACGCTGTGGGTGCAGTCCATGATGACGGTGTCGGTTATCTGTAGCATGTCGGAAATGTTTCGGAAGTCCACCACGAGGTTGTTGTATCCGAACATGTTGCCACGTTCCGTCAGCCACACCTCGCGGGCGCCGGCCTCACGTGCTTTCTCCACGGGGTAGCGCATGTCGGTACCGCTGAGGAACTGTGCTTTCTTAATGTTCACTACGGCACCCGTCTTGGCGGCAGCCACTAACAGGTCGGTCTGCCTGCACAGGAATGCAGGAATCTGCAGCACGTCAACCACCTCGCCGGCGGGCTTTGCCTGCCAGCTTTCGTGGATGTCGGTGAGCAGTCGCAGTCCATACTTTGCCTTGACGTCAGCCAGCATCTGCAACCCCTTGTCCAGTCCGGGGCCGCGAAACGAGCGTATCGACGTGCGGTTCGCCTTGTCGAACGACGCTTTGAAGATGATGTCCGTGCCCACTTTTTTGTTGATTTCCACCAACTTAGCCGCTACTGTGTCCAGCAGTTCAGCCGACTCTATGACGCACGGGCCAGCTATCAATGTACTTTTCATTTATCAGATATATACCTATTTCGGTAGCAAAGATAAGGAAAAATCTGCAAACTCTCTTAATTTTAATCAAGAATTTAACTCAAAAATTGTTTTTCGTACTGAAAAAGTGATTCATGTCATGTATTTCTCTCTATCTTTGCAGCCGATTTAAGGATAACGCCAGCGCTGTGGCGACTGGTAAATGTATAACTAATTATTATTTAAAGAAAAATGAAAAAGATTTTGATGACACTTGCAGCTATTGCGATGGCTGCTACGATGAACGCTCAAGGCTACATTGGTGGTACAATGGGTATTGGAAGCCTGAAGGTAGGTGATGCAGACGCAGAAACCTCTTACAAGTTCCTCCCCGAGATTGGTTATAACATCAACAATAACTGGGCAGTTGGTGTCGCATTCGGTTGGACTAAAGGTGACCTGAATGTTCTGAAGAACGATATCGATGTAGCTGGTGCACGCACCACTCAGATCAACCCCTACGTTCGTTACACTTTCGTTCACAGCAAGTACTTTAACGTATTCTCTGACCTGGGTTTTGGCTATGCTCACATCAATGGTGCTGGTGACGCTTATGGCATTGGTCTGACTCCTGGTATCGCCCTGAACCTGAGCGAGAAGGTTAGCTTTGTAACCAAGTTCGCTTATCTTGGTTGGCAGCACGCTAAGGCGAATGGTGTGAAGAGCGATTTCTTCGGTGTTGACATTGACGCAACAAACGTTCAGTTTGGTCTCTACTATAACTTCTAAACCAATAAGGGTTAGTTCTTTTTAAACTTCAGCCGCCCGACTTGCATACGCAGGTCGGGCGGCTTTTCTTCTAACTCCTTCTAACTCCTTCTAACTTCCTCTAACTCCCTCTAACTCCTTCTAACTTCCTCTAACTTCCTCTAACTTCCTCTAACTTCCTCTAACTTCCTCTAACTTCCTCTAACTTCCTCTAACTCCTTCTAACTTCCTCTTTAATATGTATGTCTCTTTGTGGGAACGGAATCTCCACGCCGTTCTCGCCGAGTGTCTGGTATATGCAACTCATGAGGTCGCTCACGGCATAGATTTTCTTGACTGCATCTACCCAGACAATGAGTTTCATGTTCACGCTTGACTCGCCGAACTCCGTGAATACCACCTTGACGGCTTTTTCTTTGTCGGTCCACTTGTGGTGCAGGTTGGTGACAGCCTCCTCGACAAGCTGTCCCACCTGTTTGATGTTGGAGCCGTAGGCCACCCCGAAGGGTATGAGCACCAGCACGTAGCCGTGGTTGCGCGTCAGGTTCTTGTAGTTTTTGGTGAAGAGTTGTGAGTTCTGGAACGTGATGACCTCGCCGTAGAGTGAGTTCACCGTCGTGCTCATGTAGTTGATACTCGTCACCCTACCCATGGTGCCGTCCACCTCAATCCAGTCGCCCACCTTGATGCGTCCTGCCATGAGCGAGATGCCGTAGTAGATGTTCTCGATGATGTCCTTCATGGCAAAACCGATACCCGTTGACAATCCGCCTGATACCACCACCAGCCAGGTGAAG